>Ga0209119_1000065_pt1 | contig 107993 bp, 94 predicted proteins | sample COG_03_FD_184747 | JGI IMG/M metagenome (GOLD analysis project Ga0209119, IMG submission 184747) | Pelagic Microbial community sample from North Sea - COGITO 998_met_03 (SPAdes) (version 2) | ecosystem: Environmental > Aquatic > Marine > Neritic zone/Coastal water | place: Helgoland, sampling...
TTTGCCCAAATCGCAATTGGCAATTGGTCTTCGCTCAGCAAATAGTGTTTGCCCAAATCGCAATTGGCAATTGGTCTTCGCTCAGCAAATAGTGTTTGCCCAAATCGCAATTGGCAATTGCGTTTGCGAAAATTTCAAAAGGCAATTGCGTTTGCGGAAATCTCAAATCTCAAACGGCAATTGGTGTTTGCCCAAATCGCAATTGGCAATTGGTCTTCGCTCAGCAAATAGTGTAACCTCCTGCGGGATGTCACATTTAAATGTCATTGACCATTTAAAATCACAGAGTATAAATAATACAACTCTCCACAGACATGTCAAAACGTTCTTTCTCTTCCATGTCACCGCCAACAGGCAAACGGCGCAAATTCAGACGTGTGGGCACCCACAGGCCGTTTGGGTTCGACACATCGTCTTATCTCGACGTTATAGACGCGGTCAGCGCTCCGGAAGGCCGCACGCACCTTATTACGAACACGATCTCAAGTTTTGTGGACAACGACTTTTGTCGCCCAGTGTTTTCAAGGCCTGGTGAGGAGTATTCTGTGGAAAAAATTGACGGAATGTTTGTGAAAGCAAGAGCAACGGAGGCGCCACTTTTGAAGGCTCAGTGTCATACATCCCATACGCTATCGCAATATAAAGCGGTCCACGGCCTGTACACGGCCATCCTGAGCCAGCCACGCGTGTCTTTGGTGACGAAGGCTGCCACTAACTCTAGCGAAATCGACATTTCCTCTGCTAGAAACATTTCAAGGCACACAAGCGAAGATTCCGTCTGGGTTGGTGCCAAATATGGGGATTGCGAGGTGGTGCTGAAGACGTCTACTCGACTTTCTACTATGTATGCGTACTTGATGGAAGCATTGGTCCACGAAAGACTCATGCGAAAATCTGCGTCGTACGTACCAAGGCTGATCAAGGTTGCATTCGAGACAAAAAGCAAAGACGGTAAAGATCGTCTTGTGTTATGTTCTGAACAATTGAAAACTCACAAGTCTGTGTACAGTTGGCTCATGAAGCTTCGGGGAAAGGATTGCAATATCCGTATCTGGAAGATGCTCAGATACGTTTGCGTTTGCCTGGGAAATATCCAAGAGTATAGTAATTTCACACACCGCGATTGCCATTGCAGCAACGTATACTATGACGAGGGCAATTCACGCGAGTCTGTCAAGTTCATAGATTTCGATTGGTCTTCGATAATGGTCGATGACAAAGTTTTGGCATTGCCGCGGTATTTGTACGACACGGACCGTGCATCATATGGCAAAAACCGATCTGTAGATCTGTGCGTTTTTTTGCGAACGCTAGGCAACACGCTCGGCGAAATTCTTAAACAAGAAGGAAAGCTGCGGTCGACAAGGACATTTACGAGTGCAACGTCAGCGGCCCACAGAGAACTGAATCAAACTGGGTCCAAGGTCAAGAAATTTATTGATTTCATATGGCAACCGCTTATGAAAAAATACGAGATTGATTCGCGCAGTGTCTTGCAGACTCACTTGATGGACAGAAATGCACAACAGTTGATCAAATTGAATAGGGCAACGAATGGAAAATTCAGCCATATGCATGCAATCGCGAGTCTTGAATCAAAGGCAATGGAGCGACGTAAAAAAGGACGCAAGTCTGATGGTGGATTGATATTTGATTATCGCATGGGACATTACGAATACCAATCGATGACGCCGGGCCGAGTGATAGATTTCCTGAATCAACATCGGTCTAAAATGTTTTAAAAATAATATAAAAAAATACTTTATTAGGTTTGAGAAAACATTTAGGTCATAGGTTAAAAAAATGCAGGTATATAAGTAAAATGGTTCAATGTGAATATGATGAAATACTTTTTCGCTTTGATCAGTTTGATGCTTGCAGCAGCCGCCACTCTTGAATTTTTCTTATCGTACGAACTGAAAGATCAGTGCGGTGACAAAAACATTTTGAGCGCCCCGGTGATTTCAGGCGCGTGTCTTCTTGGCTCTTTCGTTCTTAACAGTGCTTGGCTAATGGCCAGAAAGAGGCAGGCTGCATCTGCCATTCGTGCGGCTTTGTTTGTGTGGACAGCTACTGTGACGATAGGTGTTTGTGCTGCTGGTGCCGCTCTCGGCCAGGCTCTATTGTACGATGTTGTGTGTGTTGACGACCAAGGCGCATCGACGCTGGATACAGATGTCAACGTTATACTTCTCCAGTACTCTGCAATAGCGCTCCTTGTTTTGTCTGTTGCAGCCCCGCACGCCCTCAAGAAGAAAAGTACTGATGTATCTGCGAGTGCAGAGGGCAACCCTTTGCTGCGCGAGGCCAATAATTCAGAGGAAAAACCATTAACATTTTTATAAAAGAACATAGATATTTTTCCGTGGATTACTTAATATTTCTAAAATCAAGTATAAAGAGTTTGTAATTGCCATGAACACAAATGCTTCGTATCCTTGCGTTTGCTGTATTGGCGGTTGGCATTGTTGCTGGAAAAGATAAGTTTGTTGATGAAGGTGGGTTATTGATGCGCGTTGTGAGTAAGCCTGAGAAATGTCGTACGAGCTCGAAACCGGGACAGCTCTTAATGGTAGAGTATAGTGGGTGGATTGACGAAAGTTCGAAGACCGGCGAAAAAGGTAAACTGTTCGATACAAACGTTGGCGAAAAACCATTCGCATTTAAACTTGGTACCGGAAAAGTGATTCAGGGTTGGGATCAAGGCCTAATGGATATGTGTGAAGGTGAGATTAGAGACCTGATTGTTCCGCCTATATTTGCATATGGTGACGATGGTAACGAGCCCTTCATTCCCGCTGGCGCAACTCTTAAATTTCAGATCAAACTGCGAAAATTGTTGATAGATGACTCGAATGACGTGTTCAGTTTCATTGATAAGGACAATAGCCTGACGCTTGACGAAGCTGAGGTCGAAAATTTCTTTAAAGGTAGAGGCCAAGACGTCCCACTGGAGCTTTGGAATTCCGAAGACAAGAATAATGATGGTACGATATCCTTTGACGAGTTCACAGGTCCGAAAGGTCTGGACGAAGGCAACGTCGAGCCTGTGAAACAATTTGCAGGTGAAGATGCAAGTGAATCGGACGAACAGATCATAGATATCGAGCTATAATAGTGATTTTTTGGGCATATATACACCAATGATAAAAAAGGATTTGAATGTAGAGTGCTAAGTATTTTTTTTTACGCTGAACAATGTAGGCATTCATCCTCCTCTATAAGCTCTGGCTTTTGTACTGAGCATGTGAATTGCAATGCCTTTGCCTTGGGTTGGGTTCTGAGGTAGTACATCCCTGTTTTAAGACCTCTATTCCAGCTATGAAAATGCACCGATGTCAGTACAGCTCTTGTTGGTTCTTCCAAGTAAATATTCATGGACTGTGATTGGTCAATGAAACACCCCCTGTCGGCTGCCATATCTATGATCGCTCTTTGTGATATTTCCCAGACCGTTTTGAAAACATTTTTGATATCTTGCGGTACTTGTGGTATGTTTTGTACTGACCCTCTGTGTTGAATCAATGCGCGACTCAATGCGTCGTTCCATAGGCCCCTCTTCTGAAGAGCATTTTGCAAATACTTATTGATCACAATATACTCTCCTGCTAGAACTCTCCTTGTATACAAGTTTGAGGTTCTGGGTTCAAAGGATTCAGTGTTGCCCATGATGGACGCTGTGGATGCCGTTGGCATTGGCGCTGTCAAAAGACTATTGTACGCGCCGTATTGTTTGAGCCTTTTCTTGAGTGTGGACCACGGGTGACGCTGGTCCGAGACTTCTACTCCCCACAAGTCGAATTGCAATTGACCTTTGGAAAAGGGTGATCCGTGAAAGCTTTTGTACGGGCCATTTGTTTTGGCTAATTCTATGGATTCGTCCAAAGCCCCGTAGTAAATTGTTTCGAATATTTGCTTGTTCAATTCGCGCGCTTGTGGTGATGCATATGGCAATTCTAAAACGGCAAGTGCGTCGGCAAACCCCTGAACGCCAATGCCTATCGGCCTGTGTGTGAAGTTTGAGCGACGCGCCTGTTCGATTGGATAATAATTCCCATCGATAGTTTTATTCAAGTTTCTGGCGGCCAGTCTGGCCACACGTTCAAGTTGTTCGAAATCAAACCCGGATGGAGATGCGCAGGCCGTCAGTGAAATGGACGCTAATGTGCATACGGCGACTTCGTCTGGCGAAGTATACTCGACAATTTCGCAACATAGATTTGAACCTCGAATCGTGCCGAGGTTTTGTTGGTTTGACTTACGATTGCAGTGATCCTTGTACATCATGTACGGCGTACCTGTTTCGATCTGTGCATCTAATATTGCAAACCAAACGTCCCTAGCCGGTAGTTTGCGTAACACAAGGCCCTTTGACTCGCACTCCTCGTACATTCTCTTGTACTCGTCGCCGACAGCGTCTTGCAGTTTCGGGCATTGTGAAGGACATATGACTGACCAATCTTTGTTCTCCTTTACGCGTTCCATAAATAAGTCAGATACCCACAATCCGTAGAAGAGATCCCGTGCCTTTTCGGCGTCAACGCCATGGTTCTTTTTCAATTCTAAAAAGTCAAGGATGTCCGGATGATGTGGCTCTAAAAAGACTGCGAAGGAACCTTTGCGCCGCCCACCACCTTGATCTACGTACCTCGCCGTGTCATTAAAAACCCGTAGCATTGGTGTCAGGCCATTGGACGTACCGTTCGTGCCCTTGATGGCGGACCCCGCAGCCCTTACGTTGGAACAAGACAGTCCAATGCCCCCAGCTCCCTTTGATATTAGCGCAGCTCTCTTGAGAGTTTCAAAGATACCATCGATGGAATCGCTCGTCATGGACATGAGGAAACAAGAAGCCAATTGCTGTTTGCGCATGCCAGCATGAAACAGAGTCGGTGTAGCATGCGTGTACAACAGTTTTGATGTTGCTTCATATGTCTCGCGCACTTGGTCCAAGTTGTCTTTGTGCAATGCTATAGCAACCCGCATCAGCATATACTGAGGACGTTCCACAATGATGCCTTGATGGCGTAAAAGATAAGATCTTTGCAATGTACGAATGCCCATAATATCATATTGGAAATCCCTTTCGTTGACAATCATATTGTTCAAAACGTGTTGATTCTTGCGACAAGATCTCACAAAATCGGGGTCCAAAATATCTTCCAGAATAAGCATAGCTTCAGTAAATGTGGATGGTGTTTGCCGATGCAGGGTTGCCACTACCGCGCGCCCACCCAACGATCCATACTCCCAATGCCGGACTGTCATAGCTGCACATACCTCGGCCACATGCTCAGCCAATGCCACAGTGGTCATGTCTGACGATAAAGTTGTACGTTCCGATACATTTGAAGTGTCGACATGCGATAACTTAGGTCGTATCGCCGCCAACTCTTTCAAATATCGCTCTACTTTATTGTTCGTAAACTTTTGCCGTTTACCAGACCTTTTCACTACGTGAACGGAATCACAAACTTCGACAGACATGATTTCTTCCCTAGAGTCATCTTTATACCTCGTTCCTGTCACCATGTTCAGTTTTTGGATTTTTCACGAAAACTAACCCTGAATCGGCGAAATACTCTACAGGAGTGGTTTCTATAAGAATTTGATCTTGATTTTCGGCGCTATTCGTTAGAACTTGGCCCTGTCGCGCTAATCCAAAACATGCACCAATACCATTTCCCATTTATTATCACTCAAAACACACAGCTATATACTTGGAAAATGCAATTTTGTAACATATGTTAGGCATATAAACAAGACAAAACGAATCTCAATTGAACTGAACACAGAAATGAATTGTGTTTGGAAATCTGGCGTCCAATGCCTGAAGATCATGAAGGCTTTGCACCACACGAACAAAATGATTAATATCAAATTCGACGACTCTGGTGTACATATTATATCTATGGATATGTCCAAAACATCACTTGTGAAGCTGGAGCTCGAGGCCTCTGAATTCAAGTCGTACGAGTGCCCTAACCCTATCGTCCTGGGTCTATACTCTGAAGTTTTGCTAAATATTCTGCAAAAAGCAAAGAAAAACACTCTTGTTTGGTCAGCAAAAGACGAAGAAGAACTTGTCATAACCTTTGTGAACGAAACTCAAAAGACACAGTTTTCCATACGCACGATTGCTATTGACACTGACGAGTTGGCCATACCACAATTGGACGATGACGTTGCTTTGCGCGTTCCAAGAGACATTGTTCAAGACTGGTTTGACAAAATGATGATGGCGAAAAACGATGTTCGTTTTGAAGTCTCACAATCGCAATTCGAATGTCAAAGCGACTCCATTGAGTTTGGAAAAGTCACGTACACCGAGCCCATTGGAACAGACAGAATCGTGTGTGCCGCATACCGAAATGATGTCCAAATGACACTTTCTTTCTTCGCCATTAAGTCCATGTCGGTATTTGCAGGCACTGGAGGCGACACATGTTTCCTTGGCCTATCCAATAACCAACCGTCAAGGATTCAAATGTCATTTGGCGACGACTCATACCTGTGCTTGTACGTGGCACCAAAAATTACAGAAAGTTAATGATACAATTAAAACTCGAATATTCTAGACATACATTTGTTTCATTTTACTCTTCACAATTGTTTAACAACTATGCCGAAAGTCAAGCCGTCCATTATCTCAGTCAAGGTGTTCGACGAAATGCACAGTGTGCGCCGGTCGAGCCGCCATGGTAAACGACGAACCACTAGACATGCCCGCAAGGCCAAGCGGGACCGAACGGTGGACCGTAGGAAGGCAAAGTATGACCGTGACTTCGGTGGCTACAACGCATGGGGCCCACAAGTCAAGGCGACGAAACGCGAAAAGCGCCAAGTCAGAAAAGAAAGGGATCTTGTTCGAAAGCTTGGACAGAAGAAGAAGATGACAAGAACAGGATACGCGGAAGACGACTTTGTGACTTCGGACGACGCAGAACTGGAGAACAACGCGTTTCAGTTCGATACGGACAGCGTCCTCGACAGAGCCGACGCCCAAGAAGCCGATTATTCCGACAGCAGTTCCGACGACGATTCCGAATGGGATCTGTGAGCAATGCGCGTCCACAATGAGGTATTTAACCGCGGATATATTGTTGACATGACCGACAGACCGACATTTGAGTATCAAGGCAAACCTGTTCGCGCCGCCGGTATTCTAGTATGGACAAGGAAAGACGACCAGGTGCACCGTCTGTTTCGTCGCATTCAAAAAAAATACGAAGACATTGGCGGGAAGACGGACTTGATAGATCAATCGCCATTGGACACAGCCATTCGTGAAACCGTCGAGGAAACGCACGGCAAGTTATTTTGCGAAACCGACACGCCAGAAAACTGTGCGGACAAGTTGCGCCAGCGCTTACACAACATAGACAATGAAAATATCGAATATAACAAGATTTCAAAGTATATATTATTCAAGATGGAAGTGCATTCTGATATTTTAGTGCGCCCTATGGCGCGTTTTGGACTATCGGAGGAAACAGACTGGGGAACACTGGAACATTACTATCAATGGCGCTCGAGACTGCCTTGTCATAATCAGCTCCATTACAGGCTGCGAGGTATGCAGCTTTAATCGTAGGGTTCTCCAGGAGCCTTGTGCTCCACGCCGACTGTGTCAGTCGACGTATTCGTGGTGTCAGACTCCATATCAGAGAACTCTTGTACGAAATACGCGGCCCGACCCATGATTTTACGACGAACATTGTCGAGTGCCTTGAGCCGCTCCGCAGTTGCCACGTGACTGGCAAACTTCAAGAAAAACAACCCGTCTTCATTGTAAATCATACAAGGCACTGATTGCTCTTTTTCAGTTTTGCGGAGCCACCAACCTTCCTTGCCGATGATTGCCCCAATGGGTTGGGCTTCAATGCCTTCATGCGCCACTGCAATGCGCTGGCCAAGCTCGCGCTCCCAGAACTGAAGACATTGCGGTAGCGGCAACAACCGAACTCGAAATGCACACCCATCGTACGTGACAGATACATCTTCACTCTGAAACAAAACCTTATATTCTGAAATAAGGTCTTCAATGGCTGACCAATTGCGACCGGTCAAATGACCCACAATGTTACTATGGCACGGAAAAGACACTTCTACGGCTTGAGATGACGCGTAAGGCACCCCACTGTCGAAATACGTCGTTTGAGCACATCCGGCGTACACAGGGGCGTAGGCAAAGGGCACCATAGCATAATTAGAACATGCCGAGTAGTAAGGGAATGACATGATACAGTGAGTGCAAAGACGAAACAACTATTTAAATGACACGCGTTTTAAATGCAATGAAAAAAATGTCTTCTGATCCCATAAGTATTCAAGTACTAGACAAGAAAAAAGCATGTGAAAAACGATTGGCTATTGCCAAATCTCCAATCCCACCAAGTCCAGCTTCATCAGACGCGAGAAATTTCGTTCAGGAAATATTGGAACTGACAAAACTGTTTCGGGAAGGCGATCTCACGAAAGAAGAATTCACCAGAGCAAAGACCAAACTTTTGCAGTAAGCCTATTCGTCGTGTAGCGCAAACACGTCAATTTTCTCATTCTCCCAGTCGCGCGACTTCCTGTGTTTCAATTTGCCGCGCGCCGGCGTGAACCATTTCATAGATACCTTTTTCCTCACATCGTGAGGTATATCGTATCCGTATGTATCAATTAAATCTTGGATTGATTTAGGAAACGTCGAGTACAACGGATCATGTTTTGGATTATCATAATAATGTTCGCGCGCCTGCAATTCGATTGGCACCATATGTGGGGGTAAGTCCGCATAAAAGTCCGTCTCAGAAGAGTCGTACGGAACCTCTAACATTGCAGAGAGATCGAGTTGTTCAAATATTTGGGCCAGCGCTGCATCATCTATCTCTTCGTCCCGAGCCTCTGACAAATTTTCCAATGCAACTGACGACGTCGGTACAGATACCCTGACAAGCGACAAAAACATTACAAATAGCAAATGACGCTGATTCATTCTTTATTCGTTGGTTACACTTTTATACTTTGTATCACTTGCTTGCTGTTAAGTCCATAACATTTATCAGAACACAAAATAGACAATACCGAAACTCCGTTGATGAACGCAAGAAAAACAAAAACATAGTGCCATCTATACTCAGACCGCGCACGATTCGCACTCAAAATGGTAAACGAAAACACAATGTACGAAAAGCAAAGAGCAGCATTCTTATACATGGCCCAACACTGGTAGCCGAACCCAAAGTATACAGCACGATATAATATCACAAGTGCATTCAAAAAAGAAAACACAGAGAACACAAAGACCAATTCGGTCAGACGAAATTCACAGAGCGCCAACTGAATACACGCTACGGTTGACACAAAATCCTTCACGAACAAAACCCAATCCACCATCTAATGACCTTACAAAATACACAGTAAATACGCCAGTGCACAATTATTCCACAAATGTTAAACATAGATTACAATCATTTTGACGAGCCAAAGTCGCACTAGTGTATGTTCAACGATTCAGAAACCGAAACTTTTTGGATAATTTCCAAAAAAGTCAGGCGCGAATACCCATCAACTTATTGCAACTTGATGGGCTCACAAAGAATGGCAGTACTTCGTTTACTTGACGAACCCATTCAATCTACTCTGCACCAAATTATTCAACAAAACGTTGCGCCCGGTACAAAGTGCCTGTACAAAGGGTGTCATGGAAACCTTGACAGGACTGGAAAGTGTTCCAAGGATTGCTGTCAATTAGGAATTAATATTGTAGATGACATTATGTACTGTCAAAATTGTGACCGCTATGGTTTCCCGTGCCCAGCGTGTTACGTGTCAGTCTTTCACAAGCAATTACACACGCAGATCGATGATTATTAAAATTAAACGTTAATTCTATATTTACGGAGGCCTTTCCTGAGCATGTGTAAAGTGACGCGGATGTTCGGTTCTCCATTCCATTTCTTGCGCACTTTATCTGTGATCTCTTTCGATAAGCCAAAATCGAGAATCTTTAACTCGTCAAAGTCATCTAACATCAAGTTCAACGCGTTACCATCGTTATGAAGAATGCCAATATCGTCAAGAGTTTTCATAATGTGCACAAGATCTTCTCTGAATTTTTGATGCGCGTGTTTTAGCACATCTACAACCCTAACTCTCATTGGCTCCATAAAGATGCGTTTCTTTTCCAAATCGACGTGCATAACCTCCGGTGCCACACCCGCGTCGGCCGCTCTTTGCTGGAAATCGGCCTCCGCTTGAATTCTTGCCGATGATTTCGTGGACTTAAACTGCTTCATGGCAGCTCTTAGGCCGTTTTTAAATTCGACCAAAGATACGACACCTTGAGCACCGTCCTGGCCCAACTGCTTTATAATTTCAAAGTCGTCGCTCATTTTTTGAATAGACAAAGCCTTTAAATACCCTGTGTCACTCATTAAAAAAATATTAAGTTCGTCATATTATTTTCTATAAATACGCGTGAAGTAAATAACAACCACAATCATTGCCAGCGATTCCGAAGAAAGTCCTCAGCAACGGGGTTGTATCTACATGTTTAAAAACAAAATCAACGGAAAGGTCTACATTGGAAAAACGATAAACTGGAAAGGGCGGGTGCTCGGCCATAAAAGCTCTGCTAAGAACCCCAAATACTATTTTGGTCGGGCGCTGCGTAAGTATGGCTGGGATAATTTCGAGAGAATTCGTTTAGTCGACGACGTCCCAGAGGACAAGTTGCCTGAATTAGAAAAGAAATATATTAAATTGCATAATTCGAAAAACCCCGCATTTGGATACAATCTGACCGAAGGCGGAGAAGGGATGTCTGGATACGAATTTACAACAGAGCAGCGTCAGGCAATGAGCCAAAGTCATATTAAAAACCACACTGTTGAAGGTGGCGGAAGCATTTGTTTTAATACAGCAATGAAAAAGTGGCATGTCAGAAGTAAAAGAAATTATGAGGATAAAACAGATGGAATAACAATCGGGCACTATTTTACAAAAGAAACAGCTGCAAAAGCATTGTTATTATATAACACGACTGGAGAGCGTCGCCCGTCGGATGTGATGTTCAGAAGGATTGGAAGTATTGAAGAAAGAAATGGAAGATTCAGGGGTGTATACCAAAACTTATCCGTAGGTACATTTGCTACTAAAGAACTTGCACAGGCAGCTTTAGATAAACGTATAGAACAGGTTGCTAATGGTGTAGTGTTTGTTCCCAAAAAAAGAAAGTATGGAACTATCATGAAGCAAAAAAATGGAAGATTCGGAGGTAGATACAAAAGAAAAAATGTCGGCACGTACGATTCCGAAGCGGAAGTTGAGGCGGCAATTAAAAAACGTATCGAAAATAAAAGTTTATAAAAAATTAGGTTTCTTTCTACTAATATCACAAAGAGTTTCATCGAAAGGGTGCCATTCCTTGTTTAGTCGCACATTCACAAGATTTCTGGTAAACCATACCCATATTCGACAGTCTGACTCCGTTTGGACATTTTCCAATGGGAAAGGGTGTGTTCTCATGAGTTCGTTGAAGTGCTCGCGACAATCTTGACATGGGAAATTTTCCTTGTAATCTTCGACGGTATCAAATAATTCCTGCGGCGTCAGGCATTGGTGTAGACGTTCCCAATCATAATCGAGCGACCATGCGGGAACAAGCAGTGTCGAAATAACGAGTAGTAACAATACCCACATGTGCATTCACTGACACGCGTTATATAGTATACATATTCGTGAACACTTATGAGTTGAATTAGTTGTATTATGCGAGAAACACGCAGATGGCGATATTAAAAGTACACTATAACCATAAAAAAAATCAATTTATTGAATGCAAACTTTCCTTGAATATTGTGGATACACTAGGCCGAAAAACAATGTGCCCAAACCTGAATCGCCGTGCGTCGCGAGATCCCGATTTCAATGCGCAAACTTTGCGTGCATTGAAGAGACCGACGTTATTGAACATTGGATCCATATCAAATATGGCAAAGCTCATCTTTACACTTGCTCAGAAGATTGTTACCGTAATTGGCTGTCAATGCCCAGTACGTTAAACGCTTATTCGCCAGTCCAAGAGGCCAACCCATCACCCGAAATCCCGCATATCGATATATAAGGCTCGCCACGATTAACCAAGATGCGCATAAATCAAAATGTATATATACAGAGTGATGAACACCCCGGTCGATTTTATAAAGTGAAAATTATTAAAATTGCACGAAAAAATTGTTCTACACGTCTAAAAATTCTAGATTGTATCTGCTGCTGCCAACTAAGACCACTTGAATACACAATTCAATTCCAAGACAAAACGACACAATTTGTCAAACGGAAGGACATACAGACACATATATAATTTTTTGACACTATAAAGGCAAATCACATTACTTCAATGTGGGCAAACTGTCTTAAAGGTAGGTGTCCTATGTATAGGGGATGGGGTTGTTTCTTGACTACAGTCGTATTAGGACTAATATGCATGATTCTCATCATTGGCATTGGCGGACCTGCATACAACGATTGCGACAACCAAGATTGCTCAACCCAAAAAAGCTACGGCCTCTACTGCGAAGATTATTGTTGGTCAGGACATTCCGGGCCTGGTAGCGGCCTTGTTTTAGTCGTGCTATTTGCCCTTATTGCAGCCCTGCTCGTTCCATATTGTTCAGATAGGAGATTTCACAATAGACGTCACAGGGTGTTCGACGAGCCATACTATTATAATGAACCTTACCAAGTCATTAACGTCAATTAAAAAATAATAATAATATTTCTATTCATTTAAAAATCAAAGCTTCCGTCGAGTACCATATCGTAGAGGTCCTCCATGCCTTTGGCGTTGAAGTCGGCTTCGCGATTGGCAATTGCCTGTTCGCGAATGTTCATTGCCTGTTCCTTGGCGTTGAAGTCGGCTTCGCGATTGGCAATTGCCTGTTCGCGAATGTTCATTGCCTGTTCCTTGGCGTTGAAGTCGGCTTCGCGATTGGCCTTGGTTTCGTTCGCATGCAACAACTCCATTATTTCCTGCATGTCATCTTTTTCCTTAGGAATAGAGTCGAGCCGAACTTCTTCGCTCATAGCCTTCAATTGTTCCATGGGGCCTTTTTCCTCCTTCTTTCGGCGCTTATTAGGGCGTGACTTCCGAGAGCCCCCCGACCGCTTCCGAGAGCCCCCCGACCGCTTCCGAGGCGTTGGAATCCAATGCGTTGCGTCCCCGCACTCCTTGCAGGCCCCCTGGCGGTTCGAGGACGCCATCTGGCCGCACGCACAGAATTTGTAGCGCTTGCCCTGTTGGTTGATGCTTCCATTGAGATTCAACTTTTTATCTTTATTCCCCCCCTCAGTCTGACCAGTAGAATTATTGGGAATAATCCCCTTGCCACCCGCTAACGGCTGGGTGTAAACGTACGAGAAGCCGCCAGAAGGCGTAGAATTGGATTTGGAGTCGAGTGATGCCATTGTCGGAGCGTGTAAGCGCGTGGTTGATGCTAAAGTGGGTACTCGGCGTGTAAGGCGGTCGGCTAGGCGTCAAAAGTGTTTTCCAGATTTGTGAGTTTTATGTTGTGAGGCGACAATTGATTTCCAGGGTTCCGCCGGTACCCGCCGGTACAGTTAAGTACACATGGTTTCTTCTGAGCGATTACAGACTGTCGGTGGGATTGAGTTCCGGTGTTTCTTCTGAGCGAGTTTCGGGTGAGATGCCACGCGTCTTCGGATTGATTGGCTTCGGGTTGCTTGGTGAGTGGTCTCTTAATTGTGATGGTCTTTTGTTTTTGCCCCTGGGTGTAGCGTTGCATATGGTATGTACAAGTATTTGTTGAGCAACGTGTCCTCGGCGACATCCTTTTCCGTAAATGGTTTCCGGCAAATTGGGCAACGCAGTGTAAATGATAGAGCGTAATCGTACTGTAATTCTTGGTGATACTCTGGTGTTTTCTTTATCAGCTGTTGTACACAAGCGCAGTGGAATCGATGGTTGCACGTGGTAAGGTAGCATATTCGGTCGTTTATTTCTTCGTCTGCGCATATGGCACATTCAAATCTCGGCCCTCTGAAATGAACAAGTCGTCGTATGATGTCAGCAGATTCTGAGGCGTAGCAGCCGAGAAGTGAGTCAATCATTTCTGTGGAACACCAGATCGCTCTACGCTGGTAATCTTCAGTACATATATCTAGGAGTTCAATGGCCGCCCGCGTAGCTATCTTTTCGTTGAGACATTTAACGATTGCAGGTTGAATGATCGTTTCACTTTTGAGTAGAGCGCGTGACTTCCAGGCATCCGACCATGCTATGATAGTCGACATCGCGTGGACAGAGAGAATGAACTTTTCGGGTATAATGGCTAGAAGATATAGTTTCCGCTGGCAAGCAACCAATGAAAATAGGGACTCTGAGAGCAAGCAATGGATGGGTGCATTTGATGCTCTAATCCGTGCGATTTCCGTACCGGAGTCATGAACAAGTATATAACCCATTGTGTATCCAGATACAATGATGTTTGTTTGTGGTATGGTTGCGATAGCACTTACACTGGATGTTTCTAAGGAGTTCCAAGTCTCCAAGAGTTCTGTTGAGTGATTAATCTTGAATAATCTCCCGTCAACAGTGCCGCCACATGTAGCATTTTGAAAGTGTGCAATGCATGAAATGTCCTCTTCAATGTGTAATTGAATGGTACTATTGTTTTCTAAAAGGTGTAGATTTTTCCCAATGAGGATAATGGGTCTGTTGCAGGATAGAGGCAATGTGCCTATCTGTAATGGAATTGTATCGAGCGTATGTATCGGTACTTTGTGAGTCAGGTTCCATTCGGTAGTTAATAATGTGTGAATCTGCCCTGCACTCGATTTGGATTGCTCAATGATCCAAAGAGTGCGTGTTGAACTCGGCAGTATGGCCAAGAATATGTTTTGTGTGTTTATGTGCATGTATTTTGTGGCGTATCGAGTATCCCATATACATATTTGATGCTTTGACATAGAAACCAATCGTGAGTCGACGATGTGCATTTGTAAAATTGGATCCTTGTGGTGTTCGAATGTCCTGTGTACATTTTCCAATGTCGCCATGTTTATGTATTCGTATATTAAGCCGTTGGTTAGTCCGATAAAGATATTGTTCGAGTTTGATACCATGGCCGTGACACACGACTGTAGGGACCATATGTGTTCCTTTTGAATCACGCTAGCCGTTAGACAGGATAGAAGTTCTTCTGCAAACATGATTTGCGTTGGTAAAGTTCGCGCTGACATAGATACGAGGTGACATATTTTGAGTTGTAGGGGTATCGTGCTGTATACATTATCGTCAAGATATGACCATGTGTCCGTTCTCCATTCAATCTCGTGAGGCTGTTCATCTGTGATTTCGTCGCCGGCCTCGTCGACGATATATCTGTGGCCATTTTTTTTACCCGCTTTGCAAATGTTCATGGTGTTTCCATCGAGAGTAATTTGCTGTTTTATGGCCAAAAACGATCCTGTTTCCGACGAAAACCATTTGAATTGCTTTTTTTGTTTCTCCCATGACCATATGTCGCTATCTAGAAGTGTTAGCGCGTATTCGAGCAGGGTGTGTGGTACGTTTCCCTGGTCGTATTGCCATATTTGCGCGTCGTGTAGGTTTAAGGGAATCGGTGTAGCAGTATCCGCCGGCCACCATCTGGGATCGTGTTGATGGGCGCGTGTTATAAATCCTTTGCGTCTTCCCAGTCTAATATATGCATGTTTGTGTGTGGGAAGGACTCTTGTAAGCGTCGTGAATGTACCCGTGTGGCGTAACGGTAAATTGAGGTTGTCTATGTCCATTTCTTTGTAGATATAGTGCATGAGATTTGTAAATATTTGCCGCATGTGTTGTTGTGGTGGGTGTGGATAATTTGTGTGATATATTTTAAACCAATCTATGAATAGATGAAACCATCCATTTCGAATGGCCAGTTTGGCGCCGGTAGCAGTGAAGCAGAGTATGGAGTCTGGAGACGGAGGCAAATTAGATATGCACGTGAGCGCTGTGCCGTCAAAGTCGTGGTCTGTCAAGTACATGATAATGGGCCTCAATTCCATTTTGCCGTGGTGTTGCCAGCACCATTGTATGATGGTATCGTTCGCGGATTCTGATAGGCAAATGTGTTTGTAAGAATGTTGTAGTAGTCTGAGCGTGTTTTGCGTGTATTCTTTGTTGCGACACAGTCTGTGTAATGTTTGGTCACATTTAGTGTACCATTCGCGCATTTTTTCTGTGGGTAGATATTGCCAACTGTTTGCCGCTTCGATACATCCTATTTCTAGAACAGTGTCCCATATCGCATTGCGAAGGGTTGTGTGTCGAAACCAAATTTTTGGCGGGTGCCACTTGGAAACTAATGGTACCCACTGTTTCGCCGATATTGCCAGTATGTCCATGTATCTGGGTGGCCAATTGTGGCACTTGCATGGAAAGTTGGGTGTGTGAACCCATTGAAGTAAATCATTTGGCCATCCGATGGTGGCTCCATCGAATTGCAATTGGCGCCATTTGCCCTCGATGTTTGCCCATACATAATTATGAGATGCGCGAACGAATCCGGCTGCGACATCTTGAATTCTTGTTAGGGTTATGCCGTCGTTGTGCAGTGATATTTGCCGACCATTGGCTATGACAAGGCCTGATGAGCACCATTTCATATCTTTGGCGTGTCCCTGGACGGTATAAATTGTTTCGCCGGTCGCTATGTTATATACGATGACAGCTTCGTTGTTGCGAACGGCTGCGTAATCTGAGTTTTTGATGTGTATTTGTTGGCAGTGGGAACCGCCAGTTTGAATATAGTGATGACAAGACCATGACGCGACGTACCAAATGCATATATGGCCAGATCGGTCACCCGTTACCGCGACTAGATCGGTGGCGTCCCCACAGAGTATTTTAGAATAGTGTCCTCTGAGTGACTTGTGTTTGTGCGTTTGTGTATTTGTAACGAAGAGAGATAATACGTTCCAGTGTAGTATGGAAGATGTTTTTGGCAGCATGCACCATCCCTGTGGGCTGTGCCCAAGGTCAATCGCGCGCGATGTTCCCTCTTCGAATGAAATAATATGTACATTTCCATTCGAGTCTGACCCGCAGCACGTTTTCCCGTGAATGCGTAAATGTTCAAGGGACATATGGTGTTTGAACGAGAAGTAAGGCTGATTATCTGTATATGTGCATTTTAGCAAGCCGTTACGTTGTTGTATGACAAGTCCTGGTTCTATAAATATGTCGGAGGGAGCAACGTCGTGCTGGTGTACTGTGTAATCTTTGTACCTATATTTCGGTATACCGTTGGCGTCCTGTATTAGACAGAGTCTACCATCGCGAAATACAAAGGATTCCATTAAGAAGTATTTAGGTATCTCTTGTAGTGTAAAATGGCTAATCCGTTTGACCGTTTACCGGCGGTCACATTGTATGCTGAGAAGGAAGAAATTGAAAGTGTATTTCGAAAGGTGTCTAAAGCATGGATATGTGTCCATTGTAATAAGCAGTTCAATCTTTTGAACAGTATGGGTCAGCTGGAGTGCCGTCAACATCCTGGGCGTCTGCAGGAGAATGGCATTTGGACGTGTTGTGGAAAAAAGCAGTATCCGGTCCGTTGGGTTCAGAATTGGCCTGTTTTGCGCATGTACACTACACACAATACAGAGAAATTCCAACTGCCTTATAAGCCAGTTGGGGCTGTGCCTGGGTGTCAACCTTGTGACCATAACACCTCCGACAAGTGCTTTACGCACAAAGACGCGATGCCTATCACTGACCTCTCCGCACTCTTGCCAGAGATCAACAAACGGCATCCGTTTCATTTGCGAAAGGGGTTTGACGAAGGAGTTTTGCGCAGATGTGCCATAAGAAAAATTGTTGTTCCTGACGATGCGCACGAAATCATATATATGGATAACGACGGTGAAGAGAAAACATGGACAGTCGACAATAGCGAAATACCAGATGGTATAGAAATGAAAGCCATCGATGAACACGGGGCCACAATTAGTGTCTGGCAAAATATGTAGCGAATATGTTGTATTTAAATTGAGTGATATATTTAGAATATTAAGTAAACATGATTCAGTATCAATGGTCCTTCGGACCCGAGTGGGTGACATGTTTGCCAAAAAACAACGCAGAGTTCACGAAGAGACGTTCCAACCCTTCTCTGGATCTTTTGTATTTAACGAACGACTTTGGTGAGCTTTGGGGATCATTTGAGAACGAAACAATGAATTTTCGTGCGCATGGTGCTGACACAGAGGTTCGGGTTGTGTTGCGACGTGCACCAGTTGAGAGCGAAAAAGAGATTATGGCTGTTTTAACACAAGACGATACTATTTTGCTAGACTATGAAACGAGCTGCACGCTTTTTGATGGTATATCACCAAAGCAGGAGAAAACGATTGTCGAATATTCAACTGAGAAATTCAAGGCCGAAAACGGTCATCTTTACCAGTGGATGAATGGTGCATATCGCTACCGGCGTTATAAGAAAACGGATTTCAGCAGGGGTCAGCTTGAAGATATGACTAAGACAAGGTTCGAATGGCAATTCAAGACGCCCTTTCGAGATGAGAGAACCCGACTTGCTATCAACAACCTCAGCAGAAAGCTTAACTCCACCGACAAGGTGTATCTAAGGCGCCAGTACAAGTTTTTCAATCCGAGCGACACCGATACAGAGTATGGACCGTTTCAATTCACAGATTTTTTGTCAGCCGACAATCGCGCAGATTTGGCGTTTCAGCTTTGTGATGCTATGGCACAAGTTCGTACCTCTGATTGGAAACCGTTTGACGCTGTCACAAACTCCAGAATAGAAAGGGCGCGTGCAAACAAAAGGCCGGTGGCAATGTTCAATGCACAGGGCGAAACCTATATGATTGTATTTGACACTGGGAACGGCGAGTCTGGGCGCTCTGCAGTTGTAATACGGCCAAGTCGGTACCAGAGGATTCTGGAATCCATTGAAGAGCAGTTTAATCGTTCTACAACTTCTGAGTTTGAGCGGCATCAAGTACGGCTGGAGGAGGCTCTTTTGGAGGCGAACATCAACCCGTGTGTGTTTACATTTGCGCTGGTACACGGGCATGAACATGGATTAGACCTCATTGCAGACCGTGACATTCGAGAACGCATTACAGAGATCATGTCGGATATGGATTCGAGTCGTGGTGATTTGTCTACACGGATTCAACAGTTTATGCCAGCATTGCTCGACAAGTTCAAGGAGTGTGACATACAAATGTCTACACAAGAACGCCTAGACCCAAAACCAATATGCCCGTTGGTGTACGCGACGACCACATCGGGTTTGTCAGTACCAGCAAGTCAGAGAAATCAGTGTGCAAATTTGAAGGACCTTGTGAAATATACGCAAACACATCAGTCTTGGATTCTTCCGGAGGGGCAGCACACATGCGACATATGCGGCTCTGCAAACATGACCACCTTGAACCATTGCGGAAATGCCAACGCATGCCTGAAATGCTGGACAGATTCTTTAGTTCAGACGAACATGACTTGTCCATTTTGTAGGGACGTGATCTCCGAAGGCCAACTCAAAAAATCATGCACTCCAACTTTGACAGCGACATCAACGAAAGCTATGGCAAAACGTGGTCGAAAACGTAAACGCGTGGCCTTTAATACACCACAACAAATTCTGGATGAAATTCACATCGATAAAAGATATTGTGGGATCACGATGGATTCGAAAGAACCAATGCGTAAATGGTTTACTATACTCTTGCGGAGAAAGATGATCTCCATCTCACAAATGCCAAAGAACGAACAAGGTAGAAAACAATTCTTAGAAGCAATGAAAGCATTTAAACTTTTAGCGTAACATCAAAATTCTTGGTTGTAAATTGTAATTCTCTGAAGCTTCGCGATACGCTTTCAGTATATTGTTTTTGCATGCAGTAAATGCTGGCTTGTTCACATTATAGGCATCCAGGGTATTCGCCTCTGGAAGTACAGATGCCAAATACGGATCCTTCGGTATTACTTCTAATCCACCCAGGCACAAACCACCTTTCATCAGGTACAAGATGGAGATGACAAACGTTTTTATCGGGAACAGAGCTGGTGTTTGTTGACCCAATGGAAATGTTCGGGTTATCAAATTCCAATAATTGCACGCCAGCGAGGCATACTGGTGCACCACGTCGTCGACATTCCTATCTTGTGGAATTAGATTCTTGAAAATGTAGCGTCGATTCATCTGGTTTATATACAAAGTCACAATAGTTGTGAACACGACCACCTGCCCTTTCTTCTCACATGTCTTTATGTACTTTTGCACTACTTTCTCAGCCTCGTTTTTCATTTCAACGTACTTGCGCTGTTCCATAAAGAGCCTGTCATTCGAAAACATAATTGATGCGACTTGAGATCGACTCACGTAAATGTGGTGCTGTTGCCGAATCGTGTCAGTGGATGCCATATCCATTTGGAAGCCTGTGTTTCGAACAAGCTTCAAAGGGTCTTTATTCTCCTGGTGCGTGGCCGTCACTCGATGGTTCATAAACCAAGTGTCTGATTTAATTGAATCATAACGTATGCCAGAAATCTGACATACGTGGCCCCCGTCAGAATGATCCACAATGGTTGATTGGCATTGTTCGTCACACCAGTGAGGCGTCCCAGTCTTGCAACACATGTACAAGTTTCGGACTTGGCGTTTCAAGGTGCCGCGATTCGCCCATTTCGGATGCGAGCGGCACATAGAACGGATGCACGCATGTGTCTCTTCGCCACGGCGCCAAACACCCCCAATAACGTGCTGAATATTACACGACTCCATAGAACAACTTTGACATGGGCTCTTGTCGTACACATTCTGGGTGCACCATTGCTCAACATATATCTTCTTCAATGTCTCGGTATCCATACGCGCCAAATACACTGAACAAAATACTCTTTAATACGGATCGTTTTTAGGTGGATGGATTTTTCGCGGATGTTTTCAAACATTTTAAAACGTCTCGTATGCTTGTGCCCTCATCCGGTAATGAGGGGGTGGCCAAACCTCTGACGAGCTCGAAGAATAGTATTCTCCATGGTTCACAACGTCTTTCCAGGTCCAATCGGTCAGATCATCGTTCCACGAAACAGGGATGCTGCATTTAGGGTGAACCCGCGACATTGAGACAAAATCAACCTGAAGATGGGGATAGTCACATTCCTCACCAATTTCCAATTTTATTCCGATAGGCCCAACCTTTTCGGAAAGCCCAATGAAGATATGCTGCATAATACTCCTTTTGCCGATATAATTAGGCAAAAAAATTACAATCTCATAGCCTTTGTTCCTGCGACGAAGCGCTTCCCTGTATATATCATATATGCAAAAGTCAATTGAATCTTTCACTGTGACATTCGTACCACCCCTCATATATTCTGGATTTACACACTCATTTAACGATTGAAACGGTCGATTTCGCCGCAGAGACATCTTCACGGTCAACTCGTACGTCGGCCAAATGTAGAAAAACTTATTATATACTTTTTAGTTTCTTTTCACCGGCAGGAATGCAAAAATAACCATCTCGATCTAGATTACACGTGTATATTCGAGTACGGATGGATCATTCTGTGTACGGGTTGTTCGGGTTGAGTCGAGACACATCGCCAAATATCATATTGAGTAGATGCAAAGACTACTGCGGCGCGTGGACAATGTCAGACGTGCGACAAAAGTTGTCCAATTGTCACGGTGAATCGATTTCGGCCTTGAACAGTGAATTAGTGCACGATTTTGGAAAATCATACTTGAATGCCGCTGCAGCCATATTGATTGACCCGTCAGCAAAGCAATGCTACGATGCATGGTTGGATGCACGTAGTTCGGGATCACCAGAAAAGGTTAAATTAACCAGATCTATGCTCTTGTGGTATAACCAAACCTCGACGAACATCACCTTTAGCAAAAAGATGATTGATCAGCTTGTGCCAATCCCCGAGGGTCCAAGTACACTGGTTCCTACAAAAACCCAGACGGTCCAAGTATCCACAAGTCCAAAATGCAGATGTTGTCGTTCAGAATTCGACTTTTCTGAAGATTATTTGATCCTAAACTGTCACTGTACAACGCGCGTAGGCCACGTCGGTTGCATGAACGACTTCTCAGAGAGAATGAATGGTAAATGCCCAGTGTGCCGGCAACAATTGTTGAAAAGGCATCAAGTGAGCAAATATCTCTTTTGGAATGTCAAGGACAAGTACAAGTTCATAGAATAATACGAATGACATGAGAATATATTGCACATATGCCATTATATATTGAATTCATGTTTTTAAAGTGCCCGGGACAATTAACAATTATGGACGAACATTCTATTCCGTTGCCAGAAGTCCTAACGTTCGGACAGTACACCATTGACGTAACATATCGCGCTGCATTGTATGTCGAACATCCGTTATACACTATTGAAGAAATTGTTGGGTCGTATCTAGGCCACAATCCATACTATCCGTCACAGGATGTTTGGATTGACCTTCAAGACAATCCATCGTCATTGTTTTGCAGGAGAAACACCGACGACGAAGCCGAGGCTGAAACAGAGACAGATACTGACAGTGAAAACCCGTAAAGAAATTAATTTAATTCTTTAATATTTTGTATAGTTTTCTTGTAAACGACATGTACTAAGCCGTCTTCGTCTTGAACAGAGTACAGTTCCTGTTGCTCATTCTTAATCTCGCCAGAAACATGGCAATCAAAACTGTAGAACCCACCAATTGAGACTTGGCTTGCCTGGTACTCGTCGTGTCCGAGTTCAATGGCCTTTTGCGGATCGATGCTATAATCCTCAAATGTGCCGCGAGCCTCCAGCGAATCGATTCGCACTTCCCCATCTTGTTCCAAGCGAAACGGCACCGTCGGGGCAACCCAGTTCATTTCTTGTAACCTTATCAGCAACTGATCAACACAATTTGCTTCGACAACGACCTGACGGTCTTTCAACTTGACAATAACTCTTGGACTCGCAGATACTGGCTTCAGTTTCTGTAATAAGGCTTGCTTGAGACCCGCGTAGCTTTTCTTTTCTGGCGATTGATTGTGCTTTTTCCAGTTAGACTTTGATTCGACGTCCAAAACTGACAAAATATAGTCGCTGTACAGCGATGCTAACGGACGAGGCTCTTCTGACCACGTGTCGTGCAACAAGTTGTACCCGACAAACGGAGACCCCCCGACTGCCAAAATTGCAATCACTGGTCTCGTCTCCTCAGGGCAACAGAAAAGTTTCCCAGTAGCATTACTCTGAAATAGTTCAGAGGGCAAAATTGTAATGGGACTCTCCCTCATAGAGTCAAAAAGCCGAATGCCATTCGAATTGCATCGAATAGTCACATAATGATTTATAGTAAGGTGTTCGAGGGCAACCAGATACCCTGAAAATTGCACATTCAATGATACAATTGGGTGAAAATAATTGCTCGGTATATGGATATGCTCTATCCTTTGAACATGCTTGCCCTTTTCGACAAGTAAACTTTTCAAAACTTCCATATTATAAAATCCTAATTTTTCATCATACATTTTGACACCAAAGGCCTTATCTTGGAGCGCGGCGGCCTCAGCGTCCATTTCCTTTCTCGTAACAAAGTGCAGTCCATACAAGTTTTGGAGGGCTCGCATGCCACAAGTGAGCTGGTTCCCTGACTGACGAATTATAACATGCTTCTTGCTTGGGTATGTTTGGCCAGTATACGCCCACGTAGGAACAGTCTCTTCCGCCTCGGGCTCGTGCGTAAATGTAGCGCCAGAATTTTGGGACTCGCGCTTCACAGACGTGCCCTTGACACCCTCTTGTATCTCCTCCTCTCGTTTTGCCATCTCGTCGTAGTAGGACTTGTATGGGTTTCTGCGAACACTCATGCGAAACTACGTGTATGTACTTATATATACAGCTTCTTTTATACAGCCCATTGGTAGGCTGTCATCCCTTCGCCCAAATCACGCTGTTGAGCGACTTCCTGTTTGTCAAAAATAGACCTACACAATCTTCCAAAATCCATAGACCCGTAAAGAATGCCTCTGTAGTCGCGCCTCACAAGTAAAAGCCACAATTGAAAAGCTTCTGCCACTGTTCCGTTCGGAACCAAATGTACAACGCCCCTGTGCATCACATCGTAACGACTTCTACGCTCGATAATTACTGGCACCACCATATGTGCCAGTCTTGAACGATGCTTCCATGATTTCTCATACGAACAGTAAAAATAACTCTTGAAAGACACAGAATAAGTAGACATAAAATGAGCATGGATCATTTGAAGATGCAATCCTTGCTGGACCATTGGATGTTCGTGCAGTTCATGCTCCTTGCCATAACCGGTTAATACGTTCAGCTTGTCAAGTATAGCAAGAGGTCTATTTTCTGCCAATGCTTGATACGAAGACACACGAGAACCTCGCGCATTATACGATGCCCTATCGCCCTCAGACAGGCGCTTCAGGTTGTCCCACGTCACACTCTGAACCAAATCTCGAAATTTGCGAATACCTAAGTGTCGATTCTCTCTCTTAAGAAACTCGTCCCATCTAGTTTCAGGCATCTGTGACACTGGAGGAACTGTATCCCACATTGTATACTGTGCAAAAGACCTGCGTATAAGCATAAAACGTGAATAAAACTCAAAAACCATTGCTGGGTGAATCTGAAACATTGACTCGGAAATCGAAACACGCCGAGTCTGAATGTCAAATAACCTTGACGGAGCAGTGTGTGATACGAACCAACATGCACGAAACTCCAATGCATCCAAATAGAGCATTACATGTTGGTTCAATTCGGGAAAAGTACGCCAACGCTGTTCAAATACGTCAAGCGCGTTCAAAATGTCACTCACAGTGTATCGAGACGTGTCATAGGAAGCGTGAGACCGCAAAGCATGCTGGCGCATCCAATCGCGCGTCTCAGAAGGAATGACAGTGCAACCCGGCTTCGAAGCCAACCACCGACACAACGAAATACACACATACAGAAACATACCCTCACACCAACCCTTAAGCTGGCCAGGAATACGCTCCGAAAGAGAGTGCCACGCCTCAAAGGCGTAAATCTCAAGCTTCTTTGCCAAACGCAAATACGGCAAATCGTCATTCTCATCCACAATCATAGAACCGTCCGCATGAGACAACAAAATATCATACGTATCCAACAGATATAAAAACAAATCAGCCTTCTTCGTCGTTGGTTCCAAAGAGTAATTCATACACTCTGTCAACGTATGGCACCGGAACAGTGATTTGTAATTCGAACGATACATTATAATTCTCATGGTTGGTTTAAATAGTACCAGTAGAGCCAAATCCACCAGCCCCGCGTTCAGAATCTTCAAGTTCCTCTACCACGTCGATAACCGGTGTGGAGTACGGTTGAATAATCAGCTGCGCAATACGAGTCAACGCCCCGGTCTTGAATTCCTCGTCAGAATGATTAAATAGCTTGACCATGATACGTCCACGATAATCCTCGTCGATCGTACCTTCGAATGCAGTGACGTCATGCTTAAAAGCCAACGACGAGCGCCCCGCAACGCGACCATAATGGCCTTCCGGAAGGGCCACGCAAATACCAGTATCCACCACAGCAGAACCGCGCGCCGGTACGACCACGTCTTCCGATGCCACCAAATCATGACCCGCGGCCCAACGGCTTTGACGGCGAGGCTTTTGCTCTGGGCTCGTCAACTTTACCTGAACGCGTCTACGTTTGTCGTACGCGACAAATTGTCCCAGACCATTCGTTACAAATGGCAAAACTCGCGGGAACGCTAAAAGGTTCTTCGGAATATACTCGTCCTGCTTCATAAAAGAACCAGACATCGATGCCATACAAACAAGATCCATTCTCTTTTGGAACTATATTACCAATTTCACATATTCGCAAAATATGTCACAAATTCTATATTACCGTATTTAACCAGTGCATATTTTCAAGAAACACACATGTCGCTTTTCGCTGCAGAGCCACCGAAAAAGCGCCGACGGAATTCAGGCCAGGGGGCAGGAGGTCGTGCCCCAAAAAAAAATAAAAAATCAATACAATCTCAAATATCAAATGCCATGAAAAACGTTGACGCGAACCCTGACGAATTGTACGGACTACTGAGCAACGTAGATATATCGTACTCCTCTGAAAAATTGGCACTCTGGATTGCTGAACAAATAAACTTGCCGGTTTTTAAAAGGGTTTTAGTAATTACTTCAAATTGGCCAGGATATAGATTCCAAACATTCAAGTCACAGGTCGAAATGTACTTGGCAAGTTCTTTACGAAGGGCAGTAGTAGAGCAACGGATACCATATATGAATCGTATATGGGAAAAGTGTCTGGTCCTCGCGAAGGAACACAACGCGATCCATGGCCTTATCAGCCAGCTCATTCGCGTTAGCAACCCGGCCCGCATTAGCCGCAGACTGTTTGGTCATAGGATTTGGGTTCACAAGACACGACCCTGTGCCACGTTCCAGGAAGGGACGTCTTATGGCAAAGGCAGATTGAATTTTAAAATTGTAATCGTTAATAGACAACGCTCCACACCACAGGCACTCGTTCATATTCAAGGATCTAGCCAACAACAATGGTACGACATTACACGATGGATAGGTAGAGGCAGAAACGTGGAATCCATTGACATTGGAAGTATAAACATTACTGCCAACGACAAACTTCAAGTCATTGCCAACTCTTCAAGCAGTTCGTCAAGCTCAAGCTCGTCGGGCGCCGCCGCGGCTCCAGTGCCGGATTATGTTTGGGACTATGCAACGAAAACGCTGACCATCAACGCCAATGTCGGTGAAAATCAATTCCGAGACCGGACGGATATTATCATCAGGGAAGTTATCATAAAGGACAGCGTTACGACCATCGGAGACGGAGCATTCTGGGGGTGCAGTAGTTTGGCCTCGGTGACCTTTGGGGCAGGGTTGCAGACCATCGGCTGGGGTGCATTCGATGGGTGCAGTAGTTTGGCCTCGGTGGCCTTTCCGGATGCGTTGCAGACCATCGGCTGGGCTGCATTCTTCAGGTGCAGTAGTTTGGCCTCGGTGGCTTTTGGGAATGGGTTGCAGGAAATCGGAGGGGAAGCATTCGATGGGTGCAGTAGTTTGGCCTTGGTAGCGTTTCCGGGTGCGTTGCAGACCATCGGAGTGGGTGCATTCCAAGGGTGCAGTAGTTTGGCCTCGGTGGCTTTTCCGGATGCGTTGCAGTCCATCGGAGCGGGTGCATTCCATGGGTGCAGTAGTTTGTCAGAAATCAAGATTCCACAATCTTTGGACACGTCTACCGTAACGGGTTGGTCGAACCTGCCCTCGTCGGTCACCGTGATTGTCAGCCTTGAGATCGGTGACAGCGAAGACGAAGACGAATACATGTCTGGCGTCGCGTCCAGCTCTCCAAGCAGCAGTTCGTCGTCGAGTGCCGCGGTTGTCTGTGAGGAGAATGCCATCCTCCTGCCAAAAATCAAGGAACTGTTTGCACTGGCCATCAAGACAGGCCATTTACAATCACACATTGAACTACAAGAGCTGTGCGAACTTGCAGTGAAACATAACGTTGCTGACATTTTTGACTTTTTGTTAGGTAAATATGGCGGAATGGTGACCGATGGGATGGTGCTGCGTGCCGTGAGGGCAAAGAACCTTGACATGCTCGGTAAATTGCTTGCATACGAACCTATAGATTTGGCGGGGTCTTTGATTGGCGCGACGAGGGATCACTTCACGTTAGGGGTAGAAAAACTTCTTGCCGCTGGCGCAGGACCAACCATTTTACACGTGAATATTGTGACACGGAACTTGAATATAGAATTGTTGAGATTGTTTTTGGACGCAAAATACAGAGTGGATGCGACTGGAGCAGATTCGAAAGGGAATACGTGCATGCATTACTTAGGCATTGCAAGTTCTGGGAGGAATCGACGTGCAGATGTTGATGAGGCTTGCGAACTTTTGCAGAAAGCCGGATGTGGATTAAATGTTAGAAATTTGGATGGCAAGACGCCTTTGGAAATGGCCTCTAACACGGAAGCACGAAACGTGCTGATAGAAGCAGGCGGTGGCGGCGTAATAAGCTTGTCATCGTTCAGAGAGCTGTCGCGTTCTATTAACTATACCATAACGCTGAACACTTACGACTCTATGATTATTGATGATGTGGTAGAGAGCGCTGTTCGGTGCGTTCCGTGCAAACATGTATTCAATTTTAGTAGTTTACATACGTGGCTCTCGCAAAAATATGGACAAATCCATCAGGAAGCCGCTTATCCAGAAAAATTTGTTCATACGTGTCCATTTTGCAAGGAAAATGTTGAAAACATTGAGTTCTTTTCGACTGAAAGCGCCAAGGCCTGGAACGACTTGGAATCAGCTGCCAAAAAAGTAGAAGAGAGATCTTATGCAGAAATCAAATCACTAGAGGAACGGCCTGCATACGTCCAATTCATGGAAAAATCGGCTGCGGCCAAAGCTGAAGAGAAAAGGTTTCTTGCGCTCGCACACAAAGCCAGGAAAGATGCTTCAGATGCCGCACTTGAGGCCGACAACGCAATTGAAAGCGAAAGGGCTCGCATACGTGACGCCGCGAATGCAGCAGCAAAGAACTTTCGTGACAAGCAAATCTTGGACGGGCTGACTAAATTAAAGTTTTGAAAGAGTAAAGAACAAGTGTTTCTTCATATAAATGTATGTGTTTTTGTGTCAAAATGGAAACTCAGTTGTCTGATGTGCAATCTTTGATGGGTAGTATTATGCTTTATTTGGTACCGAAGGACGTCGCTCGTTGTAGACAAGTTTCGAAGGCGCGCCATGCCAATACCGTCGAAGTAGCGCCTAATTGGCAGCATTATGTACAGTTAAACTACCCGGTTCGGCAATGTGGTATTTGCAAGTCGTTGAGAGCGATGCGAAAGACTGAGTGGTGTGCGCTATGCGAAAATTACGTCTGCGTCGACCATTTGTACCGTTGCCACAGCTGTCCTGGTATCTATTGTTCTGAGTGTGTTTACCACTGTTGTGGGTAACGCAGGTATTTCAACAGGCGGTACTTTGGCGCAGCAAGTCATGGCAATGTCTAGCCATGGTTGCCATTGCTCTTCGATGCGTATGCCTATATTGGGTACGTATTCTTTGTGAAACATAACCCAGATGACTCTTCGTTGTTTCATGTACCCCTTTTCGCCCGCTGACCATAGAGCCATGAGTATGCATTTGCCAAATGCGTATACGTCCGCTCTCTTTGACTTGTCTGAAATTGGACCTGGCCAAAGCTTTGTGACATCTGGTCCACAGAAGAAGCATTCCGTACCACAATGTATGAGATGTTCCACCGGGGAACAGAAATCAAAGTCTATCATTTTCCAGGTGCCGTCGTGTAATAGTATGTTTTCGGGTTTGATATCTCTGTGAGCTAAGCGTCTGTCGTGCAGCCAGTGTATGGCCTTTGCTATTTGATGAAAGGCGTCCTGAATGGCCGTTGGATCGAATTCTGCATGCATGAAATCGAATAAATCTATTGTACCCTTGGGCATTCTTATGGCAAATGCCGTTGACCCTAGCTTGCATATTGAGGAAGGCTTCAATATATATTCGGATTTTGGCAGGAGGAATGCTCTCATATTATTCAAGTATAAATCTTTTAGTTCCCTAGGTTGCATGTTTTTATGAATTTTCCATATATTTTTACGGTTGTCAAGATAGAAGGAACTGTGTGTGTTTCCGGAAGCGTTGATTTTGACAAGTTTTTGTTTCGCAATCTTGCAGAGTCGAACATACTCTGGTGCCCTTGTTTGACCGGCAGATCGGGACATTGAGGCGTAGCATCCCATTGTTATATGGCATACTATATATATAGTATATAAGGACGATCCATAAAACTGAATGTTTTTGCCAAAAAAAAAGCCAGCCAACACTCAAACGATGCGCATGAAAACCTCTGTGGAAACGACTCCAGCCACTTGGACTGGACGCATTTTCCTCAAAATTGGCAACTTAAGGTCCGCAGCAGTAGATAGATTCTTAGACATTTCGAGTACTCGTCCACAACCGCCTCCTGGGTCGAATGGGCAGTATGGAAGCGGTGGTCGGTAGTAGTCGCTATTGAATGCCACAACATGAGTTATGTTGCGTTGCAGTCTTGTAAAATAGTTTGGATTGTGCGGAAAGGCTGGCGGACTTTTCTACAAGATCGTCGACTTGATCTCCTCTTTGTAATATTTTGGTGACATTTTCGTGCATGATCACAAGCGTTTCGTCGAGCTGCTGCTGTGTTCTGAGAATAGCGTCGACAGTGCAGGGGTCCTGGCATTGTCTAAGAATAGTCTCTAAATGATTTTGTGACGGATCTTCGTGAAGTCTCCGAAGTAGATCAAAAGTAACTCGTGTTGGATACTCCAAGTCCGTGAATAAGACCATGACATTTGAATCTATGCGATGGCAGCAGATTTGCATGTCAGTGTGTTGAAATATTTTGCGCCCCGGGTTATGCTGCAGGGATTCTGCAGCAGCCACCGCAAACTCGCACAACAATTCCTCCACCGAGGACCTATTAAAAAAAGACAGAAAATTCAGTTCACTTTTATGCAAATAACTTTTACATTCTAAATGTATGCAAAATGCTGCGACTATTCGCATCGCGTTCAGAACCTGTGGTTATATATACCATGATGAGACTGCTCTGTGCGACGTATGTATTCATCTCGTTCTTGCAGCGCTCTTTGATATTGATTCAATGTGTTTTCTAGTTGGGCGAGTCTTTGCGAGATCCTGTCCAAGGATACGGCACATTCTTTATAAAGTGAGTCGTTCGTCTCTGCGCATCTTTCTGCCTCTCCGAGTGCTCTTGCCAGCCTGGTGTTTTCGTCGCGGAGTTTAACTTTGACATTCACAGATTCATATCCTTCGGGTGTACGCTTCTGGTATATGTCGTGCAACATTTCTTGCAAAAGCACTTCTGGATGCAATGCCATTTCATTATAGATTTGCGCAAACGTTTCAGACACATGCAAAATTTCGGGCCTCGGTACAACCATGTACTTTTCGAGCTTTTCCGTAAGACTTGACACTTCCGGAGTCAGCTCTTGATCTGCTGAGACTATGTTAATGGTCGCTGGACAACCCCTAGTAGTCCAGATATACCGCTCGCCAGAGACTGCGCATTTGTTTGTCTCGAGTCCGGATTTCTCAAGGACCTTCTGCACTTGGTCCTTGTACCACTTCTTGTGTAATTCCGGGCATTGCAATAGGTTTGGTTTCCACTGGCTCAGGACAGGCACTCCGTCACAATGACCTCCTTCCCATTCATCACAACGAAAGGCACACAAATCATTGTACAATTTCGTCAAGTCGGATTTCGAAGGCTTTTTTGTATTGTCCTCGAAATTTTTCAAACGCTGAATGAAATTGACCGCCTCAGGGCCATGCGATTTGTTTTCAAACAGGAACTTATTGTAGTGTTGGTGACGAAAGTCGTACAGCGCCTTTTCCATATGCGTTTTGTTTGACAAATTACCAGAGAAAACACTATGCAATTGAAACACCAGACGTTGGAACGGTTCCAAAGTCTCTGAAAAATGCTTTCCACGCATCCACACTTCTACATGAATCGGCAACATTTCTATGCAAATTTCAAATCTTCTAATATAAATATCACATATTCGTCACAGACTATTTATATTTTCATGCTCAAACCAAATGAACGTCTCGAATGTTCCGGCACGTGTCATGCAATCTGTAGAGTACATCATCGACGATATGTACAAATCCAATTTCGCAGAATCCAATGTGGATTTGCAAATCGACATTTTGGGTGCACTGAACTATACAACCGGAATCAAACTGCGTTTGAGCCTGGTAGATTCATTTGAAGATGAGGATGTCGAGGAATGGAAAGCCATTGCGCGCCAGCACAAAGCATCTGGTATTCGAACACGAGTCAACACATCTTCTGGAGATATACATCTTAATATCGAGTATAAAGGTCTTGGGAAATCCTTTATAAATAAGTTATGGATCGCTCGAACATTGCTAGTGCTCGCGGCAAGCTGGTCATATCAACAACTCAATCTAATTCAGAGCGAGCGGTATCCGTTACCGACAGAATGGTCCGCATAAGCAGGCCAATTGCTCTGCAGCCTGACGAGCAGGCCTTTATAGAGAAGACTCTGCATTATATTTCCGGTATTCGTGGCGCAATTGCCAACAATCTGGTACTATCTACGAATACGAAGTTCCCCACCCGATACATCATTATGGTGCAGGGTCTACCGCTAATGTCTATGGACGACTTTGAACATATTTTGCTCATGAACGACAATATCAGGGCCATATCCCTTGACATGGCCAATGAAACCGCCAAGATTGACGTATGGCGCGCAGGGAATTCGTCCAAACACAGGAGGAAAAGGCGCAGGCACAAGGAAATTATCACGTCGGCATACGACTTGTCATCGGTAGACAAGCGAGACAGAAAATGCTTGGCCCAACTCCTCGTGCGAATGAACGCCTTGGACGAAGTCGAATGCCAATTCGATTTGAGCATTGATACGTCCGCGCCAGATACTTACAGACTCGATATGAAAATATTTGATCATGTCACAATCAATTCGCTGAAAAAAGTACTTCACGAATGCAGATCCTTCTGCAACACATTCGACATGGACTTTCCACACAAAGTTATACGTGCGAAATGCCTCAGATTAGCGGCTCCCCTTCGACGTAGACGCCTAACTTTAAAAAACTAATACATACTCTTTCAATCATTCATTCGTAGTATTTAGCGTATGCATCTTAACGCGACATGACAGTATTCGGCATTGTCGCAGTATCTCAAGATGGTGTCATCGGAGTCAATAATGGTTTGCCTTGGCGATTGCCATTTGACCTCAAGTGGTTCAAAATGAACACATACAAACAGGCCATAGTCATGGGCAGGAAAACATGGGAATCGCTGCCCAGGAAACCATTGCCCGGCAGAGTCAACTATGTCATTAGCACGAAGCCAAAGCCAATGGACACTCGCGCGGAGTGGCACAATCACATACACACAGCTTTGCAATCGGCTAAATCCAAACACACACACACCTTTATTATTGGCGGTGGCGACATTTTTAAACAATGCTCAAAGTATATAAATGTATACTTGATCACGCGGGTTCATCGAAATGTTCTAGCCTCTGGAAGTCTTCGACCGCAACAAGGGAAAGAGTCCATCACAACGTTTGAAGCAATCGCCTCCAGCCATCGCATTTGGAAATCGCCAGTCATGAAAGAAAACGGAATGCAATTTCATTTTGAAATGTGGAAGACGCGGAAAATACAAACACAGCGTATATTACAAACATTACATAAATATGGACTTTAATTATACAGAAGAAAGGTACGAAGTTAAACCTGGCGGGGGCTTCGTAAAGTTCTCGCGCACCCACTCGTAGAAAAAATTCTTCACAAAATCATCAGTGCCTCCGCGATCAAATGCAATTGCAATCGCAAGCAAAGTCGCATCTTCGCCTCGAAACTTTTCCACGATGACAGGGAAAACTTTCTCATCGTACCACCTGCGAAACTCCGAAAGCGTCAAAAAGTCTCCCGGTTTCAGCAGGTCCCACACTATGTCCAAAAAGACCCGTTTTGATTCGTCTGCTTGAGGTTTTATCATGACTGGGAACAGCCCCGGTTCATTTACTTGGCGTGTAAGGCGTGGCACGGCAACCTGAATACGTTCAGACGTTGCTTCGCCTCCATCGTTCTGTGGGTGCAACCCCGCCGCGAGGCCTGCGGCGGAACGCCTCCCAGGTTCTGCGGCAATGAAACTATTGAACATTTTATTTATTTTAAATGTCTCTCTTTACTTATATACTGACTGTTCTACAAGAGTCAACACATTTAAAGTTTAACCCTAACCATATGATATTTAGACAATGTAGAATTAAGTTTTAAGAAATAATATTTACCATGTTCTTGTTATATTTCACACATGTAAAAACACACTTTATGTACAAAACCGCAAAGTACATGCGCAAAATAGATTTATCATCGATCTGAAACGAACTCCAGCTTACAAATGAGCAATGCAGGTCGATTTCCGCGAACACGATCTAATCGCCCGTTTCAAGGCCGAAGGCGTCGAACACACTGTCAAAAGTCTGCCTCTTGGTGATATCATCATTGAAAACAACGGCGTCACAGCCATTGTCGAGCGCAAAAGGACGGACGACTTTGCCGCGTCCATTACGGACGGAAGATTTCGCGAGCAAAAGGCACGCTTGATGGCATCCGGCGCCATCGTCATCTATTTAATGGAAGGCACCCTCTATGGCCAAAGCAAACCCCCACAAACACTTTCCTCCGCCATTTGGAATACAATGCTGCGTGACAAGTTATTCGTTATTCAAACAAGAGGAATTGAGGATACAAGCTTACACTTGCAGCAATTGGCTAAAAAAGTTGGCAGAGATTTAAAAGGCTCAACCGGAATGACTAGCCTTCTGTCTAAGCGCAAACGCAAAGTCGAAAACGCTTGGCAACTCATGCTCATGGCTGTGCCTTCCGTCTCTGAACGAGTTGCAAGTGTTCTAGTGGCAGAATATCCGAACTTGACGAGTTTGCAGCAGCAATTAAGACAACAACCTGAACAACTAAAAAAACTCGTCGTAGGAAAACGCAAAATTGGCAACAAAACCATCGCGAATTTAAAGCAGTATTTGATTTAGATTCGTATAAAAGACCCTCGATTCATTCGCCAGCATGATAAGTGTATGCAGATCTCGGTTGCACGGACTAGGTCTCTTCACAAAGAAGCACGTATCCAAAGGTCATCAACCACAGAGACGACCCGTCGTGCACAGCGGATGGATACGTTCTGACGGCGCGGCGCGACATACGCTACGGAGACGAGATTACACTTAATTACACGGCAATACGGGTGCCTGTATGCGAAAGTTGGAATAGCAAATAGGGCGATTTAAATGTCCAACCTATAAATCGCGATTTAAATAATATATTGAAAGATTAAGTTTTTATCATCTATTTAAGTTTAACAACTAACACAACATGACCACCATCAACTTCAACAGTAAGCACTCCAACCCCGGCGGCTATTCAGAGCTTTCCAACTTCTACGGGGGCGCCGAATTCGAGTATATGGCCCCGCGATTCATCCAGAGCGAGATCACGCGTCTATTCGACCATCTGGAGACGTGCAACAACGATGAGTTCTGGCGTTGGCTCCAAATCCTAAACCCAAAAGGAACAGAGAAGAAACCAGCGACTCAAGCTCAAAAGGACTTTTGGTTCACGAAAGGCGGCCTCGAGGACGGAATTCCTATCCGAGGGATAGCGGCACAGCTCTTGGGCACGATGGTGCGTCCAACAGCAGAGAAACGGCGCAAAGCTGCCATGGCAAGACTCGACATTCCATCCGTCAAAGTCAATCCGGAACTTTCAGACGATGAAAAGAAAGCATGGATGAGAGTATGCCTTCAGCACAAATTCGCCGACCCGCATTTCCGCGATCTATTGCTATCTACGGGTGATGCCATCCTGCACGAAATCCCACTTCGAGGCAATGGCGCAAACAACAATTGGACGTACAAAGTAGGCAAGGACGGTCAAGCTTACGGCAAAGACTGGCTGGGTCAATTGCTCATGGAAATTCGAGACGAACTTCGTACTGCACAGTACACACAGTTTGTGAGCCACAATTACTAGTACAAGTTTCCAGCATGGCTAAAATGCCACAACTTTGGGAAATCGCGAGTGTCCAATCGGACCTCTTCTGTCATTTCTTTAGTTCGACTTGTCGCAAGAAAGTGTATCCTGATTATGTCACCAGAGCCATCTGAACATTTGTACACGTCCATAATTTTTCCCACCAACCATATTACGTCAGTACTCAACTTGAAACACATCTCTATACTTTCACTGACCTTTGGGACATGGTACGTATGCAGAATGCCGTGGTATCGCACTCTTTTTACAGTGTCAAGGCGCATATTTGTGTCAAGGCGCATATTTTTCAAAATACAGACGCCCTCTAAGTCTTTGTTGGTCACAGTTTGTAGCCGACTCATAATAACATTAATACACGAAGCATTTAAGTAGTGCTTAAAACAGACCTGTTAATCTTTATGGTGTTTTCCTTGTTCTGTGACTGCTTTAATTTTCTTGTTCAACCACGCACAATTGCTTGCGTACCGTCCCAATGGTGCTTGTCCGTATATTTCGCTGTATTTTCTCTTTAAGGCATTAGTATTTAAGGCCTTAGCTTCTGAATCAGAATCTGATTCAGAATCTGATTCAGAATCTGATTCAGACTCCGAAGATTCAGACTCCGAAGATTCAGGCTCAGAAGATTCAGAATCTAAGGACTTGTTTGGTAATCGTATTCTCTCTATTGGGATACCATCCACATGCTGCGTGTAATACCCGAGTTCACACACACAACCGAATCCGGCTGGTCCAGCATGTTTGCAAGAAGTGTTCGTGCAAGGCCCAACTTCAAAGAGCTTTGCTGGTGCAGTAGTCTTTCCAATAGAGTCCAAGTCCGACTTTTGCAGAACGTTCCGTAGCAATGCTTGCTTGACTCCCAATGGTATGACAGCAGAGGCGGATCCTTGATCAATGGCGACAGAGGCGGATCCCGCAGCAGAAACGTTATCCGCCGCCGCTCGCGTTTTCAGGCGCCATATTCTATTTACGAATTTCTGTAGGTCTTCATTTACATAGCGTTTTTTTTTGAGATGGCCAATACGCACGTCTAGGCTTTCGCTGTACGCAGTGCATATCGATAAGAAATCCTGACTATAGTGGCCATATGCTTCATTGGGCCAAAAGGTTGACAATGCAACAGGAAAAACAACAACCTCGATTTCTTCGCTGATTCCGGTAAACGAACGAACGGGGACTCTTCCTTCAAAAACTTTACCTGGGCCGAAGAGACGCTCCTTCATGTCGTTGGTGAATCCGTTTGGGTTTACAACAACCAGTCGATATAGCAGAGGAACTTTCATAGTTCGAATACTGCCCCCAATGGCCCTTTTGATGGTTCTAAAAGAGTTTTTCAACACATCCAACATGTGTAGCATCTCATCATTGAAATCATCACCCAAAAGGACCAGTTCGGACAGGCCTTCCTCACCAGGTGCATCGGAACCATGCCGCGCGGCGATAACTTTGGACCCAAACTCTGCGATCTTTTTCATCTGAGCCTTCGTGGTCGCCAAGTCATCCACGATAGACCCCCTTGCTGAGATCCAGTGGACTTGTCCATGGTCTAAACGCCCAGGCTTCAAAGAGTTCGTGTGCATTGGAGACATAAAAGTATCCCCTCTGACACTGGACGAAATAACTGTTGCTGCAAACGACCACTCTTCACTGCCTGGTTCGCCGTAATAATTCATATCCGCGACGCTGGACATCATGCCCTGACGAATTTGCGGCAATGTCGTCGCGTCTAACCCATGAGACGTTTCCTCCTCTTGACGGTTGGTAGCATCCATTATAATCGTTTTTGTTCTGAACACAACGACATGGCTTCTTCCGAAAACACGTTCGTGTAAGGCGCTACTGGTCATATCCTGATTCTCACAAACGAGGCCACTATCCGCGACAGCCGGTGCAGGGTTGTCGTTAAATGGTTGTCCGTCCTTTGCGAGGCACTGTGCGTCCTGCACGGCGGCAGGCCATTCGTTCCACACGTCTGTGTACAACTTGCTCTTGCCCTCATATGTGACAGAGTCCCAACGCCTGAATGCACACTCGTGATCACTCAATGCACCCACGTAACCGTGTTTCTTTAGTTCTTCGACCGACGCATTATATGCACCGTCCGGGAATCTGGGAGGCTCCCATGGCGTGATAGCGTTCGTAGCCGACGCCGAGGACGCCGAGGAGGACGACGAGGAGGACGACGACGAGGACGAGGACGACGACGAGGACGAGGATGAGGCCGACATTAATATTTCCCCTTTCTTTTACGAAGATTACCGTGTAATATTATATTTAGATGATTCTCAGCCCTACATTTTGCGGTTCGGCATGAACCTCGGACGACAAGTACTTTGGCGTACCCCTTTCTTTTACGAAGATTACCGTGTAATATTATATTTAGATGATTCTCAGCCCTACATTTTGTGGTTCGGCATGAACCTCGGGCGACAAGTACTTTGGCGTATGCGAGTGTTTTACCAGTGAGAATATGTAAAGAGAGCCAAACAACAAAGAGAGTCTTCTTATTAGTATGACTTTTAGTATATATTCGAGATAGTTGGGGACCTCAGTTGGGGTCATTTAGGACACATTATTCGGTACGCGTTCGAGTGGACGGGTACCGAGTGCCATGGAATTCTTAGATATGGAAAAATTTACGAGTATTCTTTGTTTGTTTGTTTGTTTGTTCTTATTAGTAGTGTCGCGGGCATTCGGTCTTAATTTTTAGGATTCTTGTTCAATCCCTGGTCTTTTCTCCAATATCTTACCAATAAGCCATTCTTTATCGTTCTTGCAGCGGTTGCCTGGTTGTTGATTGAACACTTCGGTGTATTTACGTTGGAGATCTGACAACGTATACCAACGTAGGCCCTGACTCATGCTCAATTTGCTTTTCTTTCCTCTCCCCTTCCCTTCGTTCCCATTTCCCTTTTTTCTTTTCGTTCCCGTAACGCCGGCGCTACCAGAACCACCTTCAGTCTCGCTATCAGATTCGGAGCTACTACTTTCTTGGGTTTGGATGCCTGTCTCGTGTTGCAAACTCTCAACCTTTTTTTTCAAGTTTATTTGGGCGCGATTTAAGGCTCCCTGGTTCATCTTGAGTTGTTTTTCGAAGGCAATAAGTCTAGCTTCACGTGCATTCAGCTTGTCTTCAGCCGCCTTCATCACCTCTTCACGCGCCGCCAATTGCTTAGCAGAGTTGAGCGCGTTGCTTAAAATATCATTTGCATTTTGCGCCTCTTCTTTCAGCCTTGCATCTTCTTTTTTCAGCCTTGCATCTTTTTCTTGCAGCATTGCATCTTCTTCTTTCAGCCTTGCATCTTCTCCTTTCAGCCTTGCATCTTCTCCTTTCAGCCTTGCATCTTCTCCTTTCAGCCTTGCATCTTCTGTCGCTAAAGCACCCTCGCGCGCTGAGAGGTCGGCGTTTGGCGCTTCGTCGCCACTGGCGTTGTCGCTTGGGCCCGCCCACTCGAAACTTTCTATAAAAGCGCCAGTATGAAAAATGAGATCTGCTATCATGACTTGAGCCTCTCCCTTATTTACCATTTTCGTATAAAGGGGAACCAGTGGGTAATTCCAGTACGAAGATGTGACGCTTCCCGTCAGGAGGACGCAGCTCTGACGTATCGCGTCGTTCGCTTGCCCCGCCGCGTCGGGCGGCGCAACACCAAACGATTTGAACCCACCATGTGCCGCCGAATAGTCTTGAGCAAGCTCCAACCAGTCATAGCACAGAGAGTAAAGAGTTCCTTCACATTCTTCCTTGAAAGACAAACAGACCGAGAACTCTGACGTTGTCATATCGGCAGACACTACACTGATCTTGACGTTAGAAGTTACGCTCAAAAACTCGGTGACATTGCGCGCCGGTGCGTTCGACGACGACGAGGTGGACGACGCGTCGCCGTTGGGCGAGACGGGCGAGGCGGGCGAGGCGGACGAGGCGGGCGAGGACGACATGGTGGGTGGATTATGATATGAATGAATGAATGAATGATGAATATGCGTGATATGAATGAGTGATAGATAATGAACGAGTCATGATACGTGAATGGACGAACGAAAGGATGTTATCGTTTCGTGTCTATTTAATCCAACAAAAAAAAACACAAAGTCGCGCGAAGCTGATAATACATGAAATATTATGAACGTTCAATTGGGCTACATTTTAGACGCACATAATCGTAAATGGTAATTTTACTTCAGTAAGTCAAACTGTTTTATATTACGTTCTTGCTTGTAAAGTATATTTCAGACACATTTAAAGTAACGGGAAAAAATAACGAAGAATTTTTTATAATTCCAAGAACTTCTATCTGTCGCTTTTTATTATTCCTTATTAGAACGAGTACAATATTTCAGAAGACAAAGCAAAATGAAAAATGAAAAATGAAATGGTTCGGTTGGAAATTGGCAAATTAACTATTCTCTTCGTCCGTTCATTCCATTCATTTCCACTCGCCTACAATGTCTTCAAGCTCCTCCTCCTCCTCCTCTACTCCTCCGAACGCACCGATAGACGCACAGCAAGTGTCCGCCGCGCTCATAGAAGCAGCGGACCTCCTGATAGGCGCTATGGTGACAGTCCCGAACGGGCGCATTCACGAGGTTGTTGCGCGCATTGTCGATATGGCCAGGAATGTGGGGAAGGACACTCATACTTCTCTTGCCAAAAAGCGAAACGCTGTCGATAAAAAAGAATACGAAAAGCATGCGCGCCGGGAGACAATCATCGTACGCATGTTCGAAGTCGGCGTCTGTAGTTGTACTGCCGTCGGGCCGTCAGGATCTTTCTGCGGCGAGTGTGCCGAACCATTTGGGACACATATGCGCGCCGGGACACGACCAACACACAGAGTTCGACTTCCAAGTTTGTTGCATGATTCGGAAGATGAAGATGCTGCAGCATCATCAGCATCATCTGCACCAAACAAGAAGCGCAAAAAAAACGCGACACGCGAAACATCAAAGCCCGGACCCCCGAAGACACTGGAAGAATTCGTTTCAATGTTGTTTTGGAGCAGTGTCGGCGACTGGGCTCAAAATGTTGAAGGATATTCCTCATCGATTCTCGAAGGCCTAGAGGAACATTTTTATGAGATAGTTGCTGAAAAGGATCATGCATACTGGACTGATCATTTAAGTTCCCACTTGTGGGAGACTATCGAAGCGCAAACTGGGCAATTGGCGAAAGTTGTCAATGGATTCTTCCCCAAAGAAATGAAACAGAGAAAGCTTTATTGGGAGACAACAAGACGTGACGGAGAGCCATTGATTCTCAAATTGATTAAGGATTTCAGCTTGAGACCGAAGAAGAAGAAGAAGAAGAAGAAGAAGAAAAAGAAGAAGACGTAAATTATAATGTGCATAGTGATATATATTATATATATAATATTATATATATCAAATCTCATTCAATATATCATATATATAATATGATATATGATATGAATGATATGAATGAATGAAATATTTTGTGTTTTCATTTTGGAATTATTTATATTTATGATATGTATGATATATTCATCCCTGTTGCCTTTAACATTTGCGCATTCATTTGCGCATTCATTTTGTACGTGTTTGTCGTTTTCATTCAGTGGTTGTGATAAATAGTGCTCATACCTGTTATATTCTGTTTGCAAATTGGGCACGGAGTATCTTCGTCGTCGTTGAACTCATGCAAACTTGCGAGACAATCATAACAAAAGGTATGACCACATTTTGTGACAGTATTCGTTTCGTACACCATGCAAATAGGACACGTGACCTTGGTGTCTGACGACGAAACAGGCTCAACTGGGACCGTATTATCGTATTCGTCGTACGAACTCGAACATATCGACAGGACGTAACGTATCTGAGTATCAACGTATTTGCAGAGATACCAAAAGACAACGCATGAGAGCCTGGACATGTTGAAATTCCACCACATAATGAGGCAAAACGCGGAAAGCCACATCATCTCTTTGCCTGTCAACGGTTCTGGGCCTGAGTATGGCTCCCAGCACGCTTTGACACTATGCCACAGGCTTCCAATGCCGCTGCCTGGCGGAGAGTATAGCATGTGCATTGCGACATGTCGCGCGGCGTCAAATACGAAGAAGCACACGGAAATGTTACCAAGAACGGATGATGTGAATGCCAACTTAAAGGCGCAGACCAAACCAGAGGTAGGAAACCACTTTTTCCGTAGAATCTTCCGCTCGTCGAGCGCGCATGCGCAGACCCCTTCTGGGCCCGAGCCGTCGAGCGGGCACGCGCGTTGCTCTTGCGCGGTTCCGGCGAACACGTTAAACTTGCTTGACGACGTCCGGTTGCGTTGAACGCCCGAGCCGTCGAGCGGGCACCACTTCCAAGTGCCGGTTGGCTTCGAATGTGGTGTGTTTTTTTTTGAAGAGTCGAGCACTGTGGTTGGCGCAGCGATGGCGTACGCCAGACAGTCGTTGTCCGCCTCCTGTGCGTGTTGGGGGCGCGACAGACTGTCCGGTGCTCGGTGGAGCTCGCATTCGCTCGTCTCCGTCTCCGTCTCGACGAGCACACGCGTCTCCGTGAGCATCACAGCGTCGTAAAACAAAACGCCCGAGCAGATCAGGAAGACCAGCATGTAGCGACGACACATGATGAATGATGATGATGTCTTCGTGTAGTAATTCCTGTAATAATATACAGTACTGTATACCGGACCGGTAGTGTAATAATTTTACTCCTCGTACGCTTGTATACTGATAAATGTTTACGTGGTGCTGTGATTCCTGGCCGAGATTTGTTTTGTCCTGGTGATATTCTTATCAGGCACTAGAGACCCACAAAAATGTCCAGGTGCTGTTATGTATGGCCTTCGCCTGTTAAACTTAAGGAAAAGGCGTTCTCGCCGCTTTCATTCATTCATTCATTGTCATTCCACACGCGAAGGAAAACAACAACAGGAACATGGCCGCGCGTCCACCCATCCCTGTCGAGCCCACGCCTCCGTGTCCGCCGCCGGACAGCGACACGGACAGCGACGCCAACGACGCGTTGCTGAGTATGGACCTGGGTTTCCTTGACGCCTCGGACGCCTCGGACGCCGACCCGACTGGCGCGAGCGGCGTCGCACCCCGCGAAGAAAATCGAGAAAAAATGGGAAACAAGAGGGGGGCGAAACAAAAATGAAATATAGATAGCTCGTCGTCCCCTATTGCAATTGAAGACGCAGCCAAGAAGCATATCGAAGACGCAGCCAAGAAGCATATCGAAGACGCAGCCAAGAAGCATGTCGAAGACGCAGCCAAGAAGGAGGAAAAACAGGCGAGGGCCAGAAAGAAGGCGAAGAAGAGCCATTAATGCATTATTAATAATCGGCGAGTATCATTCATTCATTCATTCATTCATTCATTCATTTATATTGAATGAGATTTGGGTTTTTACGCTTATTTATTCATTTATATGGTATTTATTCTGTCGCCGACTACAATGGGTGTCAACCCGACACGTGTGAATGATTAGAGAATATGTGGTTCGGTATTTAATGACGAATTCAAATGTATAGAATAAAAATGTTGACGTTTCAGCATTTCGGCACTGCTCGTCATCGTGATTCTGAGTACAACATCACTGTACGTTTGTATGGTAGATGTGCCGATGGTAAATCTGTGGCGGTAACTGTTGAGAATGTCCCAGCGTACGGATTCGTTCGATGCGTATGTGATGCTGATTTTCGATGGCGTTTCGATAAGCTTTTGCAATGGTGGATCTCTATGAAGCGCGTCGTGCAATCGAATAAGAAATTTAAGAAAGAACATGGTCAATCGAGACCAATGTCGGAAGTGTTCAATCAGTGGAAAACGTGGTGGTTTGAGAAGTGCGCTATCGAGCCTGAGGATATTCAGTGGACCAAAACACGCGGGCATAATATTCGTTATGTGTTGGACGGCCAGGGGCCTGAAGTGTGGCGATTTCAAGTTCGTCGATATGATTTGTGGTCTGGCATATTATCTTTGCTCAAGTCGCCTGAGACTATGTATGAAAAGATTAAGAAGTTTCGCCGAGACATGGTCAACTATTCTAATGGGCACCATGTTCATCCGTGCCCGCTACCGATAGAGCCATATTTGGATCAGATGGAACTGTATGAGACCATGTTCAAGCCAGAAGTGGTGTGGATGGTCGATCACCAATTGCCAGCATGTTCGTGGATGACGTTATGTAATGGCCGCACTCCCGAATCGAATACGACCACGTGCGATCTTCAATTTAATTGCTCTTGCGATGACGTGAAACCGTGTTCGGAGCCGCCTATTCCCATGGCACCATTTCGAGTCCTATCGTATGATATTGAGGCTGTTCCGTATGTCAATCCTCTCACCGACGAATGCGAATTCCCTGATCCCAAACGCGATTGCATTTCGACGATTGGCGTTTGCGCCTTTGATATGGTGTCAGCCAAAATGCAACAGACAGTGTTTATGCTAGAGTTGTCAGGCCAGGCTCAATGCGAAACGTTGCCAGCACTATCCGAAGAAATGAAAACAGACGAATATGACTCATCCGAAACCGTAGTCCATTCTTTTTTGGACGAAAAGAAAATGCTGGCCGCTTTTTCGAACATGATTCGGACGTACGACGCCGACGTGATTACGGGTTACAACGTACTTAATTTCGACAACGTCTATCTCGTACGACGTATACAGGCCTTGTGCGGATGTGGCGGCGAAGACTATTGTTCCGTATGTCAAAAAGCGAGGACATTTTCGAGAATAAACCGACCGACGACGCTCAAGAAGAAATACACATTCTCGAAACAGAGAGGTGGCCAAGAATCTTGGGAAGCTTGGATCGAAGGGCGCGATTGGATGGATCTCTACAGAACGGTCATGACCGACCACAAGCTGCGTTCTTACAAATTGGACAATGTTTGTGCCGAGCTGTTGGGAACCAAAAAGATTCACATAGATTACGAGGACATTCCAAAGTACCAACAGACTCCCGAGGGTCGCATCTTTTTGGCGCAATACTGTGTGAAAGATGCGTGGCTGCCTTGTCAAATCATCGTCAAACGCTGCAAGCTCGTCAACGCGTTGCAGATGGCACAAGTGACCGGCGTACCACTAACGTCTATTATTCATCGTGGTCAGCAAATTCGTACGATGTTGCTCATGCTTCAATTCATAAAAGCGCGGTGTCGCAAAGACCCAACGCATCCCCGCTGGTTCTTGCCGGACGAGTCGGCGAACAAACCACCCGCCATCGAAGGGTTTGAGGGAGCCGTCGTCATTCGCCCTTTACCGGGTTTTTATCAGACACCTGTAGTGACTCTGGATTTCGCCTCGTTGTATCCGTCCATAATGAGGGCGTACAACATGTGCTTCTCGACGCTCGTGCCAACTCTTGCGGAAGCGCGCCGGCGCAAACTTGTATGGTCCGAAGAGACACACAATATCAAGGATCCAAATGATCCAAACTACCCCGAAGTGCGCCCCGTACGTTCTTTTGACTATCCAGAGGGCGGCAAATTTGAGTACGTGGCGCGCGATACCGACGTTTGCTTTGTCACTTCAAAGAAGCGCGTCGGTATCTTGCCCGAAATTTTGGAGCAATTGCTCAATAATCGCAAACTGGTCAAGAAACAGCGCAAGAAATTTCACGAAAAGTCGATGGAGTACGCCGTGCTCGACGGCCGACAATTGGCTCTCAAAGTGTGTGCTAATTCAGTATACGGATTTACCGGGGCAGGACAAGGTTATCTTGGAGAGAAGCGTATTGCTTCGTCGGTCACGCGAGTCGGCAGGGGCATGGCAAACCATACGAAGTGGATGTGCGAAGACCGTTACAAGGAGCACGGTCTTCAAATCGTTTACGGCGATACTGACTCAGTCTTTGCTAATATTCCGGCGTCTATGTGCGACACAAACTGCTCTAGAGAAGAACTGATCGCCAAAGTTGACAAATTAGGCACTGAAATGGGCGAGTTTTGCACGCAGGCCTTCTTGCCGCCGAACGATTTGGAGTATGAGAAATTCTACTATCCAATCCTTTTGAAGGGTAAGAAGAGGTACGCGGGCCATAAATTTGAGCCGGGACTCGCGCCCAAATTAGACGTCAAGGGCTTTGAATGTGTTCGGCGTGATTTTGCGCCCATCGTGTCAAAGACACAAAAGACCATTTTAATCAAATTGTGCAAAGAGAACGATGTGCAAGGAGCAATTGCGTATGCCCGAGAGATTGTGGTCAAATTGTTACGGAATGAAGTGCCTATTGAAGACTTAACAATGTCCAAGCAATTAACGCGCAAACCGAGCGATTATAAGAATCCAGCACCCCATACAGAATTAGCCAAACGATTGCAGGCCACACAGCCGGCGCACATTGCCCCGAAGACTGGGGATCGTATTCCCTTTTTGATTCGGCCTGGATACAAGGGTGAAAAAACATGCATGCGTGCAGTATCTCCAGAAGATGTGCGTGAAGGGCGCGCCACTGCCGATACTCGTTGGTATCTCAGCAATCAATTACAAAAGCCATTGCAACGCATTTTTGAAATGCTAATGGAGAATTCGTCACAAATATTCGAGGTGTCGGAAGTCCATCAACCCCAAATTGTAGCAAACGATACGATGCGCAACTTTATACAAAGGTCAAGTACACAGAAACGACCAAAACGCGCGGCGACACAAATCGAAAGACAACCTAAAAAAAAGAAGAAAATGGCAACCATGAATATTGCCGCATTTTTTAAATGACAAAAATGCGGAGACGAAACATTAAGGGCTATTGCGGCAGATCTGGATGGTCCAAGTCCTGATATATAAAGCGCCACTTATCGCGATAATATTATCAGAATTTGTTATAAATTATAAAGACTTTATACAAATATATTCTCTTCAGGAATAAATAATGATTAAAATTTAGGGTCTAAAGAAGCAAAAAACGTTCTCATTGCTCCAACTTTTGTCAGAGCTGAAACCTCCTCCATTTCTAAGATACCCTTGATAGAGCGTACCACCATCTTATTACATTTTATGGCCATATATCGTACGTCATTACTGCAACGAAGTTCTGCACATCTTTGTCTCAATTCCTCAACAGTGTTGAGCGAGTCGTCTTCGCGTTTGCGTTTATTCGACATTTGATATTATTCAAGCACTCTGATTAGAAACACAAATATGTCTTACCAATGTCGCATTTCTTTATTTTCATACGTCAACAAATATTTTTGTAATTCGCCCATGAATTCATGTTTTGTACGAAATGAATAGACCCCCTGGTAAAGCGGTTCTTTCTAGACAAACAATGCGGGAGTTCTTATGAGTGCAATACGGCGTGCACGGCGATTTTGTGCCTGTATAGCCGTCAAATTGCGTCTGCGCCTCGCCGGAGTCCTCCGAGAGCCGTCCAAACGCCTTACGCGCGGAGCCCAGGCTGTTTCAGGTCCACATTCAAGACATTCTTTTTGGCGATTACTCTTTGCCATTAAACCACAACGACATTTCTTGAAACTTTTCCCCTGGCGCGTCGTTGGCCGACTGAGAATGTTCACAGCCGTAATAATCAAGTCTGGCGCCTCGAAAAGACTTAGCGTGACATTTGGCCCGTTGTGAGCGCCTACAATGGGCTGTGCACCCGCGTTACTGTTGTGATTGGTCATGTTGTGATGTCGGGGTTCGGCTAGAGCGATGTTTTCTGGCGTTTCCTTCTCGGGTACGTGTTGACACCTCCTGGAAAGAATTCATCAGGTATTTGACAGCCTGGTTTTTTGCAGAAACATCTTCTGTGTGAGGGGATCATTGCTTTTGCTTTTCTACGCAAACATTCCTTATGATATGAGGATCCACATTCAAGTGTATACTTTTCTTCGTCGGCCATGGGTCTTGCACATTTTATGCAGTCGTTCTCTGCCAGGGGTGGAGGTTCTGGCGGCTCGTACCGCGCGCGCCTAAGTTTGGGTTTGATTCTGAAGTGACAATGTGGACATACTCGACAAGCGCAATAGCATTTGCGTTCGCAATTGGGACATGTCTTACCGTTCTCTGGCGTGGAGGGTAACGTTGAAATCAATAGCTCTCGAAGTGTCTGTGATTCTTCGTCTGTTGCCGGCGAAGACCTTGCTTCTATTCGTTCAATATATTGACGTATCTCGTGTGGAGTTAACATATTGATCTGATTCAAATCCAATTTCTCATTTGTTTTAATTCATATGTTTAGAATAGTTTAGAAATGGCAGACATGAGCGATTCTTCGTCGTCGTCTGTACTTATTTCTATAGTAGTAGTTGTTTCTCCTACGAAAGTTCTGTCAGTTCGTTTATCAACCAGAGAATCAAGTGTATTCAACTTTTTGCAAAGTGCCGGATGAACATAACTGTCGAGAGTATCTGCGCCCAGCAGATATTGAATGTTGACTTTGTTTTCTTGCGAAATCCGATGTACTCTGTCTTCCGCTTGAATCATGACACCTGGTACCCAATAGAGTTCCCCAAAGACGCATTCTGAAACGCGCGTGAGCGTGAGTCCTGTCCCTGCAGCAGCAATGGACAAGACTGCGATTCTTATGGTGGGGTCGTTTTGAAAGGCTTCCACATTTTCGTTTCGAACTTTCGCGGGCGTAGATCCATCAATGCGCATGTAATTGTAGTTGCAGCTTTTGACCGCTTCTTCGACTGCGTCTAGGACAATTTTATGATATCCAAAAAATATAAACGACCGACCTTCTTGTAGGGCTTGTACAACCCAGTTTGCGACAGCTTGGCATTTAGCGGCGGCAGTTGCGCGCCATGTTTCCGAGATAACTTTTCTGCGCTCAAACATCTCTTTGCGTTGCATTTCCGAACCCGAGGGAAGTTTGTAAATGGTTATGTTGAGGTCGTGCCATTTTTTGAACCCGTCTTTGACCTCCCGTAGAGTATCTGCGTTCAGCTTGAGCCAAACCGTGTGTCTGGATTTTGGTGGCAATTGAGTCAACACGTCGCGCTTCAACCGTCGAACCATAAAGCCTTTGTTCAATACCCAATTGAGTTCCCAAGAATTAGACGAGCCCCTGTCGTCGAATCCGTGCGGGGTGCGTTTGCCATCACAGTAACGAGTCGCGTACGTCGTATAATTTTTGACGTACGACGGCCTGAGCATATATAACTGTGCGAAAAGCTCGATAGGCCTGTTCAATGCGGGTGTTCCAGTCACGAGCAATGCGTATTTCGCAGATTGTACGATGGGCGTCGCTGTTTTTGTCCGTTTTGCTTTGCGCGATTTCACGTAGTGGGATTCGTCCAAGACAACAGTTCCAAAAATACCCGGGCGAATATTTAGAGCAGCGAGCATGTCATAGGAAACGACACAGACATCTGCGGCGAGATTCTCAGAACCTTTTTTGACCAACTGCGCTTCAATACCAAGCCAATGATGCAATTCGTGTGTCCAATGATAGCGCAAATACGAAGGGCATATCACAAGGACTCGCGACGGTAGGCAATGCGCAACGAAACAAATCGCTTGACGGGTCTTTCCAAGTCCCATGTCATCTGCCAAAAGACATCTACCATTATATTTGTTGAATATATTCGCGACGCCCTCCGTTTGGTATTGGAACAACGTACTGTACAATTGCTCAGGAATCTTACTGGCATCAAACATAGGCTTCGGTTGGCGACGCATTACACGCTGAACATGACTGGGAATATTCTCGATACTAAACTTATCACCAAACGATAAAATGGTTTGCCACGACGTCTTATCAATGTCGAACGTTTTCCTCTTGTCATCCACATGACATGCCTTTTTAACGACATTCAGTTCCTTCGTAAACATCTTATTTGTCTTCACTCGGATCTTATCGTCGTGAAGCACAGTCAAGACCATGTCCTTTTTGGGAACCTTTTTTACGTAATAACGACTCATACCTATGGACTACTACTACATGTCCTCAGTTGTAAACCAAAATTAGAATATGCTCAAATTAGATTTTTTACACTATATATTACCTGTTTCTTACAAGTAGATCACACATGTCCAGACTGCACAAAACCGTAGCGCCCACAATGATCGAACCAGAATCTTTTGACGAAGTCGAAGAGGTCGTGTCAGAGTACCAACCAGAGCATCCCATGCTTGCATTTCAGCCTGCCGGTGCCGCGACCACCGAGGATCACCTCAGCAACTACGTGGAGGTAAATCCTTTTGCCCAGCGCGAAGCCGCCGCCCGCAAACATTAAGTAAACATAACCAAACTAATCCTTATTTTAATTATTTATTTGACATATTTCTAACTTTCACATGAATCTGCTTCAGCTCCCCCAAATTCACAGTCGCCAACTCTGCTTTAGTGTAAGAAAGGGACCCAACCTCGTCATGCGACCTAAGTTCCGCGAGTCGTTTGTGAATAGGCGTCTGACATGTCGAAGAAGCTGTCCTCGTGGAAGATGCTCTGGAGGACGATGCTCTTGAAGGCGAAACGGATCTCGCTACTGGTGATGGTTCAGGTGTTGAACTCTGAGATCTTGTTAATGTTAAAGAAGGCAACGAATAGGTATTTCGCCTTTGCAATAAAGTAAACGAACCAGACATTCATTATATTTGACCCATGTTTATATGGTCGATTGTACAAAATATGGATCTACTCTACTACGCACAAACTTGTAATTTTCTCAGCTTTCGCTTCTGCTTCTTCGTGCTTGCCTCTTAGTGTCTCGCATTGGGTTTTTTCTTCGTCAAGCCTTTTCTCGAGTAGAACAATATCACCGTCCAAGCCAGACACCAAACAAGACAGCTTCTCCAGAGACGATTTCAACTTTTCATGGTCTTCGGTCAAGGTATCAACCCCGTGCACATCTGAGCCAGAAACCTTTTCCAACATTTTCGCAGCAGGACTGTCCATAATTTTTTGACGATATTGAGCACAGGTATCGCGTTTCGATTTCGATTCGGACAATTCCTTTTCGGTTGAGTTCATTTTTTCCTCTGCGCACTTCCAGCTCTCTTCGAGATCAAAAGCAGAATCGACCGCTGCCAAACGGGCTTCCTCATGGTGTTGGGAAGCAAGCACCAGGAGGCCATCCAATTCGCTCTGCAAATCTTCAAAACGAAGCTTCTTAGAAGGCCCAGTCGGCGTATCTTCCAACGGGCGCTTCAACATATTCATTCTATTATACTGACCCAATGTTACACGAATTAAAAATCATATATGTTTAACATATTTTATTATTGCTTTGTGCGATTGTAATAAAAACGCATTGCTGCCATAACATTACTTATTCGGCAGCTGGATTCCTGATTGGAGTGTTGCTCACTGGATGTGTGTTCCTCGCATGTGTGAGGCTCCAAAGAAGACAACAAAGACGGGAACAGAATGCGTTACTCTAAACAAAAAATATGTTCATTATTTCAAGAGTTCGCGAGCGTTCGGACTTGTGACATTTGTAAAGAATTTAATGGACCAGTACAACCCAATGAGAAATGTCATGACCATATCATCCTCGCCTTGATCTTTACCACTGTAAATGACTTTCGGCACGTTGTAATCTTTCCCACGTGGCACGACAATGCGGCTGAACACTGTGAGCTGCTGTCTAAACATTTTTTTGACACGCGCGGTTCTTGAGTTTGCGTCTTCGTATGGATCTGCACACACAAACTGCTCTGAATACCATATCGAACCGCTCGCGAATCTCTCAACAGCAGTATTGGAGTATAACTCTTTGCGTTTATGGGTTGTTAAAACTCCGGGTTGACCCTTTTCCATTAAAGATCTACAACTTGGAATGTCTCTCAGCATGTGAGCCATATGCGAGGCTTCGTGACCAAGGTTATTTTCCGGTATAAAGATGATAAACGAAGTCGGAAAGACTGAGCGTATGTTTCTGACATGTGACTCGAGCAAATGTCTCACCTCACCATGGCCAGCGACAGCATGTGACTCTAAACCACAAATCGCAAAATTATTTTGATCGAGATATAGGGAAACTATGGCCATCTGTGAGGAACCACCACCATTCGGATCACACGCAACGAAAATCACTTGTGGTGTTGTTCCCGGCGAATACAGCGAACGACTCGTAAATTGCTTAATCCATGCATCATCAAACAGCGCGCAAGAATCGTTCGTCGTGACGCCCATAGACTCGCGAAGCATATCTTTCGTATTGTCTCCATAAATTTGGCGGACCATATCCTGTTTTCCGCCGGACTTCCACTTTGGAAGGAGGTGCTTCATATGTGTGCATTTCTCTGGATGAGATGTTAATTTACAATCCTCACAAACCATTGACACCTGGATCTGGTTGAATAGTTTCTCACCAGCCCGGTCTACCATCTCAAACATCATCGAATAAAAATTGCTAGAGTCCTGAGGCGTGCTAATACAAATCAGCGCCGTTGTCTCTAATTCTAGCAAGGGGACAATCACTTCGTGGAACATCTTTATTGGCATAAATGCTGCCTCTTCCAACAAAATAAGGTCACCCCCGACCCCTCTTAACTTATCGGATCCTGACGGATATGACGCCACTTTTCTGACGTCATTTGTGCCATCCCCGTGGTAAAATAAAAACTCGCCTTTGCGCTTGCAACACGAGTCGTGATCAGTTCCCAATTGTTCATCAATGAGCTTGACAAATTCGTGAATTTTATCGAGCATACCGTCGGATGCTCTGCGACCCGTGGAGAAAATACACAAAGCGCACTTTTCGACGCTCAAAAAATAAGCGGCCACAAACATCGCCACGGCCGTTGTTTTGCCGAACCTACGGGGTGTGAGACATAATACTTGCTGCTTTAAATTTGGCCATTCGTTTATTGACATAATTTTGTCCATATCAACTTCAGGATCATCTTTATAGATATGAAGTGCCACAGCTTGTAGGAACGATTCATGGAACTGCTTTTGCATTTCGGAACGATCGTAGCCCTTGACACCGTCCAAGTACTTTCGAATATTGGCTAATCGAATATCGCCGTAGTTTTTTTGTTTCGTTTTGACCTGGTTTGTTACCGCCTCGTAATGAGTTTTTGGTTTCAAATTTGTAAGTTCATTCAGCATTTCCTTTTGGTAATATTCGTAAGCGCCCACAATCAATGGTCTGTACGAAACGCGGATTGGTAAAGCCATGGCAGAAGAAACAACAGCTCCGAGTCGGCGGCGTTTTGATTCCGGCTCGGATGATGACGAACTGCTCATGTTCACACAAACACTTGCGCCATCACAACAATTGCAACCAGACATGCCTGTGCTGCAGTGTCTGTTGAATAAATAGTTAGATTCAGTTGATTCATTTTTGCATTGGTCGTCTGAAAAGTCATTACTTTCGACTCTTCAAAGTCATACCCATGACTAAGAATCACAACAATAGCTATCTAACGTTGTCACCCACTGGGCGCACATGATGTGGGCGAAAATGTTTGGAAAGGCTCGGCCTTCTTTGCCGCCCCCCAAAAAGATTCGAAAAATCGACTCATCCATTCGCAAGGTGATACACATCTCTTGCGTACACTACCATCTTTACTCACGTACATTATCCCACGAAAAAGATTTGTATTTATATGGCAAATTCCAAAACTCCGTATTTAAATAAACCGTATTTAAACACCAACATAATCATTCACATGATTCATCAATTTATTTCGGCAGAACCACCCAAAAGGAAAAGGTCGTCGAGTAGTCCGTCGTCGGGTAGTGCGAAGACGACCCTGCGGTTCAAAATTAGTGAAAGCTGCAACGGTCAAAGGGGGTGGAGTGAAATAATCAAGATTGAGATACTCGAGGGCAGTCCTGAGAGTGCGGAGCGAGCGTTCGAGGTTATGGCACAGTACAACGAGAGCAAATTTTCTTTTCTACGCGGATTTCAAATGTGGGCTCTTAGCGGAATGTGGAATAAAAATTCAAAGACATATAATGAAGATTGGGACATCCAACCCCCCATGCCTGGTCGCCTCCCCGCTTTTTTTGCGCAGGAATTGGCGAAAGCTAAGTTTCCTGGGAAGACCGCAGGCGAAAAAGACACCGAGTTCGAAGGCAGACTCCGAACGCACATTGTAACCTTGACTTTTGGGACAAAGTGGAAGGAACTCGGGTTTTGAGTGTTCACGTGTGGCTTCCTCGTGGCTGCTAGGACAAAGTACTCAATTTTGGGTTCGAGGTTCACATCTCTTGCGTACACTGCCGTCTTTACTCACGAACATTATCACACGAAAAAGATTTGTATTTATATGGCAAATTCCAAAACTCCGTATTTAAATAAAAACTTTCACGATGTAATGTCGAGCACGCCCAAAAAATTAAAGCCTCCCGTATATAATCAATATGCAAAATTGCCGAAAGATCTTCAAGGCATGATAGACTCGTTTAAACCCAAGCAGAAAGACTGCGAGTGTGATTGCGATAAGCCAATTCCACATACAATACAAACCAAATGCGAAGGGACGTGCCGCCAAAAATGCTGTAAACATCTGAGATTTGAAACCCTACTGGACAATTATTTTAATCCCTGGCTCGGACCAATGAATGTGCACTTCCGACAAGTTGCTGATTTCATTGACAAACATCCGTGCGTTCTTCGCGCTGGTTATCGCACACCATTGGCGACAATAGAGCATATTTGGTGGTCCGATCGGGGCAGCCGCGGAACACTGCACGAAACTCTTACAACTTGTATCATTAGAAAAGTGCACGCGCGGTTCGCACAAATACACTGGATTAATCAACAAATCCGCCCTTGGCGGGTATATTATGATTATTCAGAAGGTATCAGCTCGACGGAAGGAACATTGATTAATGGTCGGGTGAACCCGGATCTGTCAATAGAAAAGTGTAGGGCACGTTTATCGCCAAAGTGGCGCAACCATTTGAAAATCATTTTGGCCAAGTGTAAAGTATTGCTCCGTTGGGTATTCCGCCAAGAACCATTGCTTGCAAGAAATGCCTATCTTAAAGATGTGTCCAAAGAGTGGTCAAATGACAAATGGTACCAAAAATACGGACCAGTTCCAGCGCATTGTAATTGGATACCGCCTATTTTCCTTCTCTTCAGTATGGTGCCCATACTGACTGATTTAGAATTGAAGGGGTTGTGTGAAGTGTTTATTGACGCTTGGCCTAAAGTGATATATATTGATTTTGGCCCACGGTATTTGACAACCTTTGAAGCTTTGAGATACGTAATGAAACACACATTGTTGGTGAAGACATCAAAAACGAATACAGAGAAACTATTATTCGGCGGGTTGAAAGGATTGAAACTGCATCCTTTAGGAGGTGTATTTGGAGACAAAATAGTTCCAATGTTGGGGTTTTGAGTGTTCACGTGTGGCTTCCTCGTGGCTGCTAGGACAAAGTACTAAATGTTGCGGTTTTGAGTGTTCACGTGTGGCTTCCTCGTGGCTGCTAGGACAAAGTACTAAATGTTGCGGTTTTGAGTGTTCACGTGTGGTTTTAAAATCACTCACTTTAGTTTGACATTTAATATTTTTTAAATAAATAACATATTTAAGACATTTAATATTTTTTAAATAAATAACATATTTAAGACCAAGCTTTGAAAAGAAATAATGGCCGCTCTTGCCACTTACCACCAACACGCCAAGCGACCGAAGACGTCGCACGAAGGCGTCTCCGAGGGTCTCAGTAACCCACCAATGGATGTGATTGGGGTTACGAACGCACTGATGGCCGCGGGGCGGTCCATGGCGTTCCTGATGAAGGGCGACCGACACTTTTGGGAACCTGAGACCGAAACTGCTTGGAAAAAATGCTTTCACCCGGAGCACAAACATCCAACTAAGACGGATAAAAGAGGTAAGCCGGTAAAGACAATTTCTGGAGCGCCGTTTCAGGTGTACACGGTGGGCCTGGTCTTGGAATTCCTCGGCAAGACGTATGGACCAGCCGAACAAGCTCGCTGGATCCTCAAGCACATGGTATCGAAGAAATGGTTGCCTTTGGCAGTCTTCAATTTTGAGATTATTTTTGACCAAGAAGGCGGGTATACCGAAGACAGTGTGGATCAAATGCTGTCAGACTTCGACGTGAATATGGTTCCTGAAGCCCAACTTCTAGAACTGCACAGCATGCTTTTAGACTTTACGCAGCGGGTGTCTGGTGTCCACTACCACGAACTGGTGATGGGCAACGTGGATCCTAAGCCAACCAAAGACAAAGCAAAGGTACTTGATACCTTGTACGCTGAGTCTGACGAAGAGGCAGGCCTGACTAAAGACCATGTTAACCAAAAAAGCAAGTTCTTCGGCTGGTCTGATCCCTATCGTGGCTGTGTCAACGCCATTTTCGTAACTGATTTCGCGGATCCTCGCGAGATGGTAGATATATGGCAAGCTGCTGATGATGTGCGTCGGCCTCCGGGCGCAGCCAAGTGGCGTTGTCCCCACGCATGGTTCAAGGGCATTCCCGGCATTGACAAAGAGGCAGGGAAGATCGAAAAGTCGTATCAGGAAACCCGCGACGGCGCCTGGCACTCAATCGTCGATATACAAAACCGACCAAACTTTGTGGACAGTAAAAACTTAAGCATGCTCGCGAAGATTCTTGGGTAGAATTAGTTCTGGTTATCGAAGCAATCCATAAGCCTTTCACACATCATTATAAATCACACTTCATTATATGTTAGATCAATATATTCAATTAGAATGTTCGTTTTCTTATCATTAGTATGTTTTTTGTGTGGAGTGTTGTTACCATTTCATAATGAAAGTTGGGATCCTTTCGCAATGGGCCCAATCGTAGTGTGTTCCGCGGTATGTGTGACGCTTTTGACGTTGCAGATTTGGGAAATATATTGGCAGCGTTCTGGTTTGTTCTTTGGGCAAATGTATTTGCTGTGGTCAATGTTGCACATGATGGCTGCTCTTTCCTCCCTCGGTTCTGAAAATATGTTGTCTCACTTCTTGTTTCAATTTTCTTCAGTGTGCTGGCAAGTGTCGAATCAAATAGCACATGGCCAAGCGGCATCCTAGTAGCAGCATCTGTCAGACTTGGGTTCCGCTTGCAATCTTACAGTTTCTGCTTTAACCTCTGGCAATGCACGCATTTGTCGAATGAGAGTGGACATGGCGCGCTCTATGCCGTCATTTGTTTTCGCGGATACTTCGTCGTACAGTAGGGATTTTTGGACTGACCAGGCTCGTGCCTCTTCCTCTGATACTTTTCGTTGCAGATCACGTTTGTTTCCTACGACAATGGCGGTTGATTTTTGCACATTTCCATATGCATTGTACTCGCGCCACCATTGTTCTAAACTGTAAAAAGAATCGCGCGAGGACACATCGTATACAAACATGACAGCGTGTGCATTTCTGTAGAAGGAGCTAGTCATGCTTTGAAAGCGCTCCTGTCCCGCGGTATCCCAAAAGGCAATCTTCGTTTCTCCCTCTACATTTTTGTGTGAAAATTCAATCCCAATTGTGGACTGTGTATCCTCGTCGAACGTTCCGTATACGTATTGATTGACAATAGATGTTTTACCAGATCCTGAACAGCCAGCGACAACAACCTTGTATGTAAGCATGAAACAATAAAACTGGCCACATTTAAATACGAACGGACGACCGCGATCGGTCGAATAATTGTTGGGATTCGAGTCTTTTCATCGACTCTTTGGCTTTGGCGATGTTTTCAATATCTTGACGCATAAGCTCAAGCGCATCTTCTGTTTGTGTCGCCATGGCGAATTTGCGTAAAGTTCTTGTGAATGGGCGAAACTTTCTTTTTTGTTTCATGGCTAGCACTTGGAGGAATACGTCGTACATTTTATTTTCTGTCTTTCGACGCTTTGACCTCCGAAACGTAGACGCAGATTCTAGAATGAGTCTATCAAATCTCAAATGAACAGATTGACGACACATCGCGCACACTGGGGACGTTTCTGAATGTCTTATATGTTCGCAAACACATTCGAAACATCCGACATGAGTTTGATGGCACATGACCAATGGTTTTACGACTGTGTTTAGACAAAAACAGCATTTATATAATGACGATTCCATTTGTTTTTATAATGTGTCCAGGCAAGTATATAATTGTTTGTACACTGGCGGTATATGGGATTTTTGTGGTCACAGCCAGAACGACACGACCCGGACCATACTTTGAAAACAAGTTTATTGCAAAGCAGCCCTGAATTAATTTTTCATTCTGGCGATTTGCTACTTGTACCCGCATCAGCATTAGAAATCACGTTGAACCGAGACCTATGGTCAAAAGTTGCCATCGTCGTCCACAAGCACAATAAAGTGTTTGCATTTTCAAATGGCAATTATAGTCCAATTGGACAATTTTTATTAAATTTTCCAAATGCAGTATGCCGACCATTGCATTGCATTCGGTATACTGGTTTTGTTAGGGACGTGCAAGATGCTGCTTCGAGGACACAGGAATTATTATTGAACAACGTAAAATTGCCCGTCGATGCACGCGAAGGATATTGCGCGGGCACTGTCCTGGGCATATTGGGGCTGATTCACTTACAAACGCTGACAATACATTTTGGCCAATTAAGACCCAGACATTTTGCACCAGGTGGTCCATTAGAATTAAAAGATTATACACGTGAATGTTGGAATGTTCATTGATTCTCTAATTTTAATAATCTACTACTGAGTTCTAGTATTGTACCTTCCAAATCCCTAACTTTGTCCTGCAAGACCTGTTGATTTTTGTCAACTTGTTGTAGCGCAGAGTACGCCACCGCGAATATCCTTTGTTTGTCAATCGTGTGAAAATCGTCGACTTGCCGGCCGTACAGGAACACGTCTTCATTGTATTCTTCGCCGACCATAAACTTTTCCCCATCATTTGTTTCCAAATCTTTTTGAGTCGTCGTACTGTCAGCTTTCGTGAACACAAATCGATACATTCCTGGCGACAATCTTTCGGATAGTGTCATTTCAACACTGTCTTCGCCTGGCGTGAACGTTGCTTTCAAGTGACGCAACTCGTCCGGAATAAATCTTGTCATTAAAGTCACGGCAGTAGGTATCGCTTCCATCACTTCCTGTGCAATGAAACCGATGACTTTACGATTTCCTCGTTTATCTACATCCTTGTAATAATAAGACTTTGCATCCAACTGGCGAAGTATCGATAACGATTCCAAATCTCCAAGCGATTGAATATCCCTTTTAATACGAATGTCGCTTTCATAATTAGTGCTAGTTGTATAAAATTGCCCCACATGATTAATCTGACCATTGATAAGGGTTTGGCCATGCACCTCCAGGTGTACTCCGTTATTCGTTGTCGGTATGGTATTGGCGTCATTGATTCTTAATTTGCCAACTAGATTGAAACCCCCATTCAGATTAGTATACCCCCTCATTGTCATTATTACCATATTGTCCTCTTTTGCAAGCGCGAAGGCGTCGTTGTGACTTCGAATATAATTCATTTTGATTCGGTCCATCTCAAAATAATCACTTGTGCTGCTGTCAATTTCAAAAGGCCCTATGGAATTTTCGATTATCTCAGTTTCGGGCATTGCTCCGGGTGCGAGTTTTGCTCGTGTTATAGCCCCGTCGGCAATATTTCTATCCTGAATGAGACCTGTAATTGTATTACCCCCAATGGTCGCGTCCGTCGCGTTCCAGTGCACCGCATTCATGTAAAATATCTCATTCGATTGTGCAGCGACATTGATCCATAGGGACTGCTCTTCAATAGAACACCCCGGATTTGTAGATCGAAGCACAGTAGACAAGAGTTTCATACAGTGTGTATTGCCCTGGGCGTCCGTTTGCTCCGTTTCGCCAGGGTCACATTCAGAAACACCAAATGTCCAACACAACGCCACACATAGAGCAAATAATGAAAGCATTCATGATTAACTTTCATTTAACCTTTATAGTTGATAAATTTTGTTTTAAGGATTATTTTATCATCCTGTTTTAAGGATTATTTTATCATCCTAATTCCTCTCTGGAAGGCACTTCGTAAAGTTGTGCACTTCTGTGCGGCGGGGCCTTCTCGACATTTTCGCGACAAGCCGTCTTCAAACATTTAAATGTCACTGGAGTCATTTTACCTCTACCAATATAGAAATGGCGATCTTTAGGCACTTCGTTCAACGCATGTAGCGTCGAACCTTCTGAACGAGCCAACTTCCATACACCCAAATGACCGACGTAAATTTTATTCGAGTTCAAAACTTGCCAAACAGGGAGCTTGCGGGTAATAGTACGCGTGCACCTGGCACCACGCCAAGTGCCATACTGTTCCTTCTTGTACATGAAAGCGTCAAAATTTGACTTTATCAGAATAGTAGCCAATTTCTTTGGCCAAGCCACTACAGTCTCCTTCAACGCATATCGCCATTTGGACCGAACGGGGCAAACACTGACACTCCTTTTGTAGCCATGTGGACGGAAACGCCATTTGCGACCGTTGCGCGCTACAAGAACGCCCCGACGAGACCGTTTGCACACTACAACGCACAGTTCACGCCCGATACGCCAACCAGACATTAAGAAACACGAAAACTTAGGCCAAATAACTTATATATGGATTATAATGGTGTGAATTTAAATGACATTAGGTTTAAATGTCGCCCCATGGCTTGTACACGCGTATATTTAATGTCTGCTTACTCTTTTTGGCTATGTCCGCCATCCATAGATATAACCCAATGCAACACAACTACGTTCGTAAATAAGACAAATTCATCATCGTCAATTCCAATTGCTATTCGATCACCATCGCCATCGTCAATTCCATTTGACATCGAGTCGCCATCGTCAATTCCAATTGCTATTCGATCACCATCGCCATCGTCCATTCCAATTGCAATTGCCATTCCATCGCCATCGCCATCGTCAATTCCAATTGCTATTCGATCACCATCACCATCGCCATCGCCATCGTCCATTCCATTTGACATCGAGTCGCCATCGCCATCGCCAATTGCTATTCGATCACCATCACCATCGCCATCGCCATCGTCAATTCCATTTGACATCGAGTCGCCATCGTCAATTCCAATTGCTATTCGATCGCCATCACCATCGCCATCGCCATCGTCCATTCCAATTGCAATTGCCATTCCGTCGCCATCGCCAATTCCAATTGCTATTCGATCGCCATCGCCATCGCCAATTCCAATTGCTATTCGATCGCCATCGCCATCGTCCATTCCAATTGCAATTGCCATTCCGTCGCCATCGCCACAACAGACTGACCAGCAGGGGTTGGAAGCACTGCACGTACTTTGGTCTATTCCTATAGCGGGAATTCTTCTTATTTTGAAACATAGATCCAAAACTGCACAAATTTACGTTGGTTGGCAAGGTCGCAAAATGAAACGATCCCAGTCATGGCATGGGCGACATCGTCGTCAGAGTCGAATTAACACTCGGTCGAAGTCAGAACCTCCGACCATAATAGATTTCGACGGTATTAACGACATTGTTTGATTTCAAATGCAATCTCTTCAGTACAAGTCTTTGTCGGAAACTTCTATAGAAACCCCTATCGGCGTGAAAATTCTAATTTGTATCGTATCTATAAACGTCATACTGAATATAATTCAGTTGTGTGTTTCTGTAAATAAATAACTCTTTATTCATTTAATTATCTTTTACGGTATTTAAGTAAATTATCACTATCTTGTATGGCCGCATTCCGCCAACATGTCCAAGTGTCCGATGTGGCTAAACTTTGTTCTCGAGCTGAACAAGGAGAGGACTTGAAAGAAGTCCTTTCGGGCGCCGAAGCTGTGAGGGGTGACCCAGAAGCGCTTATTGCGATTGCGCGGAGTGCGGCATTGAAATCGCCAATAGCGAAACGCGAACAAAATCTTGATAGCAGCAGCGATAGCGATAATTATATTAGCGATGGAGATTTTTTAGACGAAGAATTTAATAGCCAAGCGTTTCTATTTTGCAGTGTCTATGAACATGCCAGCCCTGAAGTGAAAAAGATCAAGAGATTCATTATTGATTTGTTTTTTTTACAGATGGACTATTTCGAACGACTGTGCATCACTGGAATGCTTGTACAGAATTATGAGACGAAACATTATCTGCTTGAACGTCTTGGTAAGGCTGACTTACTGAATGACAAAACCGTTGAGAGTCGCGATTTCCTTATTCGAGCAAACCAGTATTGCAGAAAGAAAATCGTAAATATTAATGGCATTTCTCAGCTGGTAGACGACCCAGAAAAAGAAGAAATATACCCCCAAAAGGTAATTGAGCTTCGTGACGTTGAATTGACTGGCGAGTCGAGCTACGGGACGATCCTTAGTAACGACCGAGAGCTTTTGTTATCATTTGCGTCGCATGATTGTGACGTGTTAGACTATGCGTCCGTTGGCCTCTTTTCAGACGGTGAATTCATTCTGCGCTGTGTTGAGAATTATGGCTTAAGATCGCTCGAATTCCTTGACCGTGGTAGATCTGATGTGGACTTTGCTTTGAGAAGACAGTGGCTTAACGATCCTGGTATAATTAAGGCTGCCGTGCTCGGTCCTCCAAGATTACAGGACCGAGCACGGATTATTTCGAGAAATTATTACGGAGGAAAACGCATTGGCGATTATGAAGCAATGCAGTACGCCGGAGGGTGGGTGAATCAGGACCCTGATCTTATATTCGAGATAACATTGGAACTGAGCAAGCGATTTGGTCGGAGAATAATAGACTGGTGGTGGCGTTATCGTTGCAAAAGCGTGTTTAGATCTAAATACACTCATATTCAATTTATGCATGCTGTTGCTCGTTTGCGTCGGGAGCGCAACACTACAAGACTGATTTCGCGGTCGTTCAACTTACCCGAAGATGTCGAGGGACACTTGCAACGAATGTTAGGTGGTAACTCAGGTATTGAACAAGTCTGTGCGTTGGGACTGATATCACATAGACAACTTAAAAAAATACAGCGTAAAAGAGCGCGTAAAAGAGCGCGTAAAAGAGCGCGTACAAGAGCCAGAGAAGCGACGGATTAATTTTTTTAAGTTTCATTTTCTTATTTTCTGTCTTTTTGTTTCGTAAGAAGAGGTCTCGTCTGAAACGTGCGAACGACCCCGTTTGTGCAGAATCTTGATGTGTCTGTTGTATATGCTCGTGTCCCTATGTTGTTCAGGTTCGTGTGTTATGAAAAAGCATGTCCTGTTAGGATCCTCGTCGCACCAATCGCGGAAAGTTTGTTGTACAGACCGAATGCCCGGTGTGTCCATGGACGTGCAAGCCTCGTCTAGGATGAGCAATGGCATGGAAGCGCCAGACATTTCTTTCCACGCCATAAATGATGCTAGTTGACAGCGTCTCCACTGACCTCCCGACATGACACCCGTGTGAGCAGGGCAGTCAATGTGGCGTTTGAGACGTTCCTTTTCGTCGAATTTGACGCGCATTTTGATATCTTCTGTTCCAAAGAATCGTCGCAACCAGTGCGTCATTACGGAAGCGAGTCTCAGGACTGTATTTTCCATGGCAAAAGTCTGCACTCCACGTGGCCCGGTCCACTTTGTCATGGCTTGGGCATTGTTCAAGTCGACGCGTAGTTGTGCCAGTGTTTGGCATTTGATTGTGTAGGTATGTTGTGCATCCTTTTTTTCATTGTCGTTGGTATTATGTGGACATTGTGCTTGTCTTAGATCTCGCAGTCTGTGTTCCGAACTTTGAACGGTTCTCTGCAATTGATCTAAGAGCGCCCTTGTCTCATTGTACAGAATGTTTTTCTGGCGCATTGCGTCGACTTTATTTTTTAGTTCTGTTTGGTGTTTGGACAATGTTTCAAACGTTTCTCGAGCAGCAGACAACGTTTGCTGTATTTTTTGGTATGATTTTGATTGTTGTATGTACGTCAAACGACGCTGATACTCGTCCGATTCGTTCTTCACCTGTTCGTAGATGTTCGTGACACATTGATGAGCGGCGTTCGCTTTCTCTGTTTTGGCTCGACACGCTTCCAATTGTGTCTTTAGCGTTCGCATATGGTTGTGATGATTATCGCCTCTTTCAAAGGCCCTGCCACAGGCCGAGCATTCTCCCCTTTCTTGGAATTCTTTAAATTCCTTGCGCTTATTGTCAAGCTGTATTGCGCGTGCCCGTTTCTCGGCTGCACATTGTAATTTTTTAGTTTGTGCTTCGTCGACGTTTGGAGCGCGAATACTCTTGAAGGTCTCTTCTTCCTGGGCGATATCTTTAGTGAGCCAATCTTCCGGAATAGAACGTTCTATTTGTCTGGTTTGGGCTTTCAATTCGGCTTGGTGTGTCCGGGCATGTTCTAATTTTGTTGTAGCGGTCTCCAGTTCGCGTTCCAACGCAGGCACAAGTGGTGATTCGCCAATCGGCGTCACTGATTCGTTATATGTCTTTCTTACGCATTCAATTTCTGTTTGCAGTCTTGATATGCGGTCTTGTTGGGATGTGTTCCATCGTGCAGCCTGCTCGGCTCTTTCTTCATAGCGTTGAATAGCCGCGGCCAATACATCTTTGGCCGCCTGCTTTTCGTATTGGCCCATAGAAACTTGTTCCTTGACTTTTTTTACCAAATCCTTTGAGAAATCGGATAGCGCTTTCCAGTTGTCCATGTTTGCCAAGGCATGTATTTCCTGTTTAGCTTGGGTGTCGTTGGCGTCGAGCCATCTAGACACTGATTGTTGAGACCAAACACTGTTCCTAAGAAGCCATTGATGCAATGCTGCGCCTGAAACATCGAGGCCAAACAATTCAGAAGCAATGGCGCGTTGTGTACCTGACAGTGTCGACCGGGTGCGTTCTACGTGGTTTATGAAGAGACGTATGTGGTGTTTTCTGTTGTGACCGGTGCACGACAAGGTTCGCATGATTTTCCAGGGTGCTCCATTCATGATACCAAAAACTGACACTGAAGCAGTATCGCTGCCCTTGTGAATAATCGAAGTTTCACTGTCAAATGCTAGGGGACCTCTTCCGTCAATTTGACCAGTGCATGCCCAGAGCCATGCGCCGGCAGTAACGATGCTCTTCCCAGCACCGTTGGACGCCCCTCGCGTTTCGTTACATTCCGCAGATACCAACGTGAACCCGTCGCCGCTCATAGACATTGTTATTGGTCCCTTGAATGGTCCAAGTCCAGAAATCTCAATTTTCATTGGGGTGACAGCATTCGTTATCGTGGATATCTGTTCACTCGGATGATCTTTCATCCATTGCAAGATGTCTTGCCATGGTTTCGACTTTGTATCGATTGCGGCCCGATCTGCGTATGCTTGGAGCAATTGCAACGGGGCCATATCCTTCTGATTCTCGACACGAGTCGCGGTTTCTGTCTCCAAACGACGTATCTGTACATTAACACCGCGTTCCTTCAAGTCTGCCAGCAAATCAGAAACAGAATTTTCGGTAAGCGAACACGCCACAGAGACTCGGTCGTTTGCTCTTAAAATTCCAGAGCGGGTTAAAAGCTCGTTCGCTGTCCACTTGTACTGCTTTCGGCCTATATCTAGGGGGATTGTATCGGAGACATGCCAGTGATCATCCAATACGAGAAGTGATTTCTTGTCCTCGGCCTCAGAAAGTGACAATTGGTACGGTGACCCAAGATATCGAATGTTACCATGTACCTGGGGTGTGTGGTAGTGACCAGTGTAGACTGGAATGCCATCTGGAAATATGGACGCCGATAATCCTTCTGAAGACACGCGCGCTGCATTCAATTTGAAACCAATTATGTCGAAATGTCCAAATATAACACCACAACTCGAATGTTCGGCAATGATACTCTGGAGTTCTACTAAGTTGCGGCGCCAAGGCACCCAAAGTTGAGTGCCGATCATTGTAGGCGTGTCTAAAATTCGAATATATTGTGGGGACGCGTATTGAAAGGGGGAAAGACCGTGTTCAGTCTCAGAGGCGTCAAAATAGTCATGGTTTCCAGGTATCATAATCATGGGGACACGCCATTCGTCAGAGAAATATCTCATCAATTCGTTTAGAATATCCACAGGCAAAGTGCCTTCGTTGTACACGCGGTCGAAAAAATCTCCCAAGAACCCAACGGTCGTCTTTCGTCGAAGTGCTTCCTCGTGCACAAAACGTAGTACTTTCATACACGTAGAGAATGTACTCGGAGATAAATGTAAATCAGAAAACAACAACATTTTATACTTCTATAGGTCTATGTTTATACTGTTGGGTTAAACCGTACATAGCATATGCTTGAAACATGTTAGAATTTGAGTGCTGTTTTTAATTTGTCTAAATCCTTTTTCAATCGCCGAGTGTCTTCCTTAATGGTCTCTTCTTCTAACCCAAGTTCTACATAACTGTCGAATCGGGATGTAACATCTTCGAGTCTGTTTTCAAGGTGTTCTTTTTCGTCTTTGAGTTCGAGAATTACTTTGATCAATTTGTGTCGACGAGAAGCAGACACTTCTAATGCGCGCTTTAATCGATCCACTTCAAACTTGCAATGCTGTTCGACAACGCCCTCGTGCGTGTCGTTGAATTCTTTGGTAGCGCGTTCGATTTTCTTCTCTGTAGAACTTTTCAGAAGATAATGTCTGAGAGAGTTTTGTCTCGACATACACTAAACTTGTGCACACATTTATAGGTGCAAACGACGACATTTACAGACTATATCATGACCGCTCCACGCGCGGTAGAAGGTTCGACATGTAGGATATGTTACGATCGAGTGATACGTAAATCAGTTTTTTTAGTGTATATTAGTGTTAAAGCTAAGTTAAAAAAGAATAAATGTTTAAGCAATATACCCCTGTCCCTGATAAAAGCGAGAAGACATCGGCTAGAGAAGACCGTATAGACATACGTGTTGGCACGCCTAAACAACGCATTGAACACCTATTTGCTACCAATGATTACAACCCTGCGATTAAAAGACATAAAAAGTTTGTGAAAGAGCTCTGCAAAAACCCTATGAGAGTCTATTCTATGATGCGCCAACGTCTACAGAATGAAGGCGAAACAGTCAGTTTTCAGTACGAGTTCGAAGGTGTCGTGGGGTTTCTTATTCAGTATTTGTTTCAAGACGAGAAATGTGCTGCCTGGTTCTCTTTGCCAGAACAGAAAGTTGTTCGTGACCAACTAATTCCTGCTTTGGCTGGCATCCAAATCGAAACACGATATATGTATCCATACAGAGCAACAATATATGTCATCCAAAGAATGTTGTCGATAATTGACAGTTATCATCGCTCACTTAATGAATATCCTGATTATTATCACAATTTCAGATACGAATATTACTTGACAATGCTGACAGATGTCGATCGAAATGATATCGTACTTTTACCAACTTGTTCTCACGTTGGTTCTACGGTACTAATAAAACTTCGGTGTGTTCCTGTTCATATTCTCGGAGTTGTTTGTGAACCAACATACGCTGACCAATATGTGAACTCTCCGCTGGATTTCTGGGCACACGACGTGAATCATGCGAGACGTACAATGTTGGAAACAGAATGGTATTATGATACATTTGTTAAACATCGCACGTATCGCACTCAGCGTAATTTTTGGTCGAATCCATCTATGTTGGATTTTTACCAAGAAATGCAGAAATTCACAATGGAAACACTTTTGCCTATATTTACTCCCCAAAAGGGTGCCAAAAAAATTCGCGATATGAAGGCGTCAGAGCGGTCCGTGTCACAACAACAATTGCATGAGCGCGAGGGCTATAAGGCGTTAAAAAGATTACTTATATTTGAAATTACACACGAGAAAGCGTGGCCTATTACGCCATTCTCGTTACTTCGAAACATGGTCCTAGGATATGACATTTATCCTGTGGAGTCACTTGAGGTAAGGAGGGATAGTATTGCAACCAGCGTGGATATGTTTGACGACCCCACCACGCTAGCTATCACAATTAATAAACTACGCGGTGGATTCTATGACGACCCAAAAAACACAATCGAAAGTATTGTGCCTGCGAACTTCCGAACGTCGACACATTTGGTAACCGCTGCAGCGGAACTGTTCGATGAAATCGCTGAGAAGTTCGCGCCCTCGATACAGAGACCTTCTCGTGAATTGCTATTGGCCCTTGCAACAGATAGGCACGGTACTGAAGAATTTCACGACGGCGCCACGGTAAACGCGGCCGACGTGGCTCCAAACCAAAAATATCCAGAAGAAGATTATATACCTCCACGGCCGAAAGATTTCAAACTCTATGAATTCAACTCTTGATTTCCGCAAACGCAATTGCCATTTGAAATTTGTGCAAACGCAATTGCCATTTGAGATTTCCGCAAACGCAATTGCCAAGATCGATTGCCAATTCATTTATTTTTCAGTACAAATGACAGTTCATAGCTATACATGGTCAGTGATTCGATTATTTGCACTTACATATGCAGTGAGTTGCACCATTATTATAACATACCATCTACTGGCAAAATATTTTTCCTATCCACATCAATTTGAACACTGTATAAATACAGGGATGATTTTAGAAAGCAAATGTTTAAACAATTCGCACCTGCAGAAAATTTATTTTCGGCTAATCCTTTGGAATGTCCAATCTGTAGAAAGACGTCGACGACCACGCGAACCATCTATCCCAACGCCGACCTAATGTTGAAATGTTGCGTTTGCCATGAGGAATTCGAAAACATGGAGGCCTTTGAATGCGGGCATTTGGTCTGTAAAGTGTGCTGCACGACACTCGGCTTTGGGGATGACACTTCCTCCGACGGCAAGCTGACGATCAACACCAATGTCCGCGAAGGACAATTCCAAGGAAGGACGGATATCAGAGAAGTGGTCATCGAGGAGGGCGTGACAGAAATCGGAGCCAATGCATTCGAAAGGTGCACCGGTCTCACCTTGTTGACCTTACCGGCAGGACTCCGAATCATCGGAGACAGGGCATTCAAAGGGTGCAGTAGTTTAGCCTCGGTGACCTTTCCGGCAGGGTTGCACACCATCGGAGAGGAAGCATTCTATGAGTGCAGTAGTTTGGCCTCAGTGACCTTACCGGCAGGGTTAACGACCATCGGAGACTATGCATTCAAAGGGTGCAGTAGTTTAGCCTCGGTGACCTTTCCGGCAGGGTTGCACACCATCGGAAAGGAAGCATTCTATGAGTGCAGTAGTTTGGCCTCAGTGACCTTTGGGGATGGGTTGCAGACCATCGGAGACAGGGCATTCTATAGGTGCCGTAGTTTGGCCTCAGTGGCCTTTCCGGACACGTTGCAGACCATCGAAAGGGTTGCATTCTATGAGTGCAGTAGTTTGGCCTCGGTGACCTTTCCGGATGCGTTGAAGACCATCGGAGCCAATGCATTCTCTGGGTGCCGTAGTTTGGCCTCGGTGGCCTTTGGGAATGGGTTGGAGACCATTGGAGACGATGCATTCGATGGGTGCAGTAGTTTGGCCTCGGTGACCTTTGGGGATGCGCTGGAAACCATCGGAGCCAATGCATTCTATGGGTGCAGTAGTTTGGCCTCGGTGACCTTTCCGGATGCGTTGAAGACCATTGAGGACGATGCATTCTATGACTGCACTAGTTTGGCCTCGGTGACCTTTGGGGATGCGCTGGAAACCATAGGAATGAGTGCATTCTATGCGTGCAGTAGTTTGGCCTCGGTGACCTTTCCGGATGCGTTACAGACCATCGGGGAGTTTGCATTCCAACGGTGCAGTAGTTTGGCCTCGGTGACCCTTCCAGATGCGTTGCGGAGACTTGAACAAAATGTATTCGCTAGGTGCAGCGGACTCACCTCGGTGGTCTTTCCAGATGCGTTGCAGACCATCGGAGACGCTGCATTCGAAAACTGCACTAGTTTGGCCTCGGTGGCTTTTGGGAATGGGTTGCAGGAAATCGGACACCATGCATTCCAACGGTGCAGTAGTTTGGTCTTGGTGACCTTTGGGGATGCGTTGCAGTACATCGGAAACTGGGCATTTTCTGAGTGCAGTAGTCTCACCTCGGTGGCCTTTCCGGATGGGTTGCAGACCATCGGAGACGCTGCATTCGAAAACTGCACTAGTTTGGCATATGTGACCATGCCGGGTGCGGTGCGGAAACTTGGACAAAATATATTCGCTGGGTGCAGGTTTGCGCGTGTGCGCCAATTCAATATCGGGGACAGGGTGAAGGTTCTTAGAGGAAAATATCAGGACGAAACCGGAGTTGTCATACGTCTGACCCCTGCAAAGTTTGTAGTTCGATTGAGTAGTGGTAAGCAAGCAAACTTCAAAGGCGGTATATTGGCTGTCTATCGTCCATGATCGAGTGATACGCAATTGCCAATTGAAATTTGTGCAAACGCAATTGCCAATTTATTTATTTTTCAGTATAAATGTATATCTATATTTTAAAAATGACCCTGTATCTAGACAATAGCGAGTTAATGCGTTTGGCTGGATCCCTTGGGTGGACACATGAATTCCTTGAAGTAGGCTAAGGGCAGTATCGAGACGCTGTTAGAAGCGCACGCGCATTTCTTATTGCACGAGGATATAGCGTGAAGGAAGATATTTATGGAAAGAGTGGAAGGTTGGACACATATATTAATATAGTAAAACAGCCAGAGAACTTACAATTCTAAATAAAAAAGGAATGATATTGATGTTTTTATGTATAGTTTAGCCGATTTGTGGTCTCAACTAAATCATCTAGCCCCATGTTTAAGTACTGTTGTGCGTGTTGCGAACAATAGTTGGATAATATTTGAACTGACGGGTCTTCAGAGTCTCCGTTCCCAATGGTAATACACACTGCTTTTAATTTTTGACACATACAGTCGACACATTTACCGGATGTTATATTTACAAAGGAATCTCTGATATTTGCTTTGCACCATGCAAATCTCTTTTGGCGTTGAATGTCGGCTTGGTCAAAATCTCTGGAAGCAATTCGTAATAATGCAAGTTCTTGCATGGTTGCATACGATGCAATGACCCGAATCATATCCAAAGGTAAAACATTCATTTGCATATTGATCGGACACGCCATATTTATAATCGCTTATGTTGAGTATATGTTTAGGCAAAACTGAAGTATTTAATTGGCATGAATGCAAAGTATAAATGAGTGCATTCCCGGTTTACGGTTTATGTACTGTTGTAACGGCTGGGTTAGTAGTTTTGCTGGCGATGTCTACGGATGTTTTGGTGGGATATGTAAATCAAATTGTGACCCCGTGTCAGCATGACTCTGAGTATCGCAATGGCGATTGCATTTGTGACAATACAAACGGTGTCTTTGGGGGTGTATATTGTGAAAGTTGTCAATGTAAACATCTTGGGATTTGTTCTGTTGTTGAGAATTCGTCTAGTCGTTGGGGTTGTCGATGTCCAACAAACCAAAAGTGGACAGGAACGCTGTGTGACAAGTGTTATGCAAGTGACCACAGCGAAGAGAATTGCCGTGGAAATTGTATAGAACTCGAAGGTGTCTTCAAGCACTATGGGACAAAATGTGATACACTGTGCATGCCAGACGCGTCGTCAACAGATCCTCGTTGTATTGGGATCCGTGGATTTGGTGGTACGTGTAACGCATGTAACGGCCACGGTTCTTGTACGTCAAATGGGGGCTGTGATTGCGACGCCGGATACTTTACGTCTAGAACAGGTGAACAATGTGTGCTTCAATGTTCTGATGCTGGTATTGAGTGTCCGGTCGGGCAGGGCGAATGCCAATCCATTGGGGGGCAATTACAGTGTGTATGCGAAACGAATTGGTTTGGCCGAGACTGTGATCAGTCTTGTATCAGTCCAGGTGGAAATGAGTTACCGTGTTCTGGGCATGGCACGTGTGGTTACGATTCTGGAGGCGCCCTCAGCTGTGCTTGCAGTGTACATTGGACAGGTGCGTTTTGCGAGCAGCGGTGCCCCGGAGATGCTTCATATCCAACAAGTTGTTCTGGGCATGGCAGCTGTTTGTCTGGAAATACGACTGCTGCGTGTCAATGTGTCGAGGGTTGGTCAGGAAACGACTGTTCGTGTTCTGAACAGTACACGTGTTCTGGCCACGGAACTTGCAACGAAGATGCAAGTTGTGAGTGTCTTGATTACACATCGGGCACAACAGAAGTGCATTTTTCAGGAGCGTATTGTGAACGATGTGTGGAGAATTGGTTCGGTTCCAATTGTCAGTTGTTCTGCGATTCTTCAAAAACATATGAACCAAATTCAGACACGAATGGCAATCGAATTGGCTGCAATGGGCATGGCGCTTGTCAGCTCGAAACACAATTAGGCAATGAATTCGTTACCTGTATTTGTGATGGCACCGACCCTGACACTTTCTGCGCAGAATGTCGTGCTGATTATTATCCCACATGGACAATTTCAAACGTGTCTGTACCACACTGTTCGACAACGTGCGAGCCAGGAACGTGTTCAAACCGAGGCGTCTGCAACCCGTTGTACAATGGTTACAATAACTTGTGCATATGCGACACGTATACAATGCCGGGAACGTCCATCGACCTAGATACATTAGACCCTCTACAGAACTGTGCGACGTGCAAACCGAATTGGTATCCTACTGCAATGTCTAGCCCTGACCGATGTACAAGCTATTGCGCGTCAGACGGCAAGCTGTCAGACGAAGCAATCTATTTTGACATTTCAACAACAGAGCGCAATTATGATTTGATGGGCGACGTGGAAGCGCAAAAAGTATGCACACAAGTCGGTTCGCATTTTGGACCTGACGCCGACTGTAATGTGTGTTCGTCACAAGGTTCGTGCTATGCGGATGGTACGTGCAAATGCGACGAAGGAACCACTGGCGAGCAATGTAACATCCAATGTACAAGTCCGGACGGGCTTCAATGTTCGGATCATGGCCGATGTGTGAGAAACGAACTTGAACTGTGGTTCAATCCAAATAGTAGAAATTTCCGCTGTGAATGTGTTCCTTTTGACCCGTATACGTCTGAAACTCGGCAACGATTGATAAAGCAAAACTTCAGGGTGGCGCCCCCACCGAATCCTGATTATTACGGCGAGTTTTGTGAATTTCATTGTCCAAGATACAACGAGGAAATCTGTTCGGATAGAGGCGAATGCAGCACGGGCATTGCTGTCGACGATATGGGATATACAAGAGGTTGCAATAAGGACAAAGATTGCTCAACTATTGAAGGCGCATTTTGTGCAAGACAAAGCAGTCCGTGGGATTCGCTTATGCAGGACGGCAAGTCTTTTTTCAGCAGTGGACCAGAGTCTCCTGGATACTTTACGTGTGCAGCGTCAACACAATGCTTGGAAGATATATACAGTGTCAAGTGGGATGAGTTCTGTGTAAACATGTTGCACGGCTGGTATCCTCCTGTTCTAAATCAAGCTTCATGTACATATGCCCCAGACGGAACCTGTCGAACGGCTGTGGAAGAGTTCTTCATGGCCGAATTTAGAGACGGCGCGACTTGGTGCGAGGCAGCATTGAGCGAGCTCATGCCATCCGTCAACGATAACGAAGTTTGTGGGAAAACGTCCTATGCTGACCCAATTCAATTCCTGAACGAAAGAGTACCGGTTTGCTTAGAGTACACACTCGAAACTACGTGCAATGCCCAAAGCGATTGCATATACGACCAAACGTTTGCACATATACGGGCGGTGGACCAGGAATGTGGACAGCAATCACCACCATGCAGCGGCTCATGCCAACCGACTGGAAACCAGACATGCGAAACAAAAACGTATTGTCGTGCAAAAACATGTCCAGATGCAATGTTCGAAACCTCAGTCGAGAGTCTTTGTGTTTTGGACCCGCCTTGTGATTCTACTGGCGTTGATTGGCCAAACTTTTGTGCTGAGACGTCTGGTAAAATCAGAAATCTCACATCCATGTCGTCTATGGATGCTTTCTACACGTGCCACATGTATAGGAACAGAGTAAACCCAGCAAAAATAGAGAAAACCATACCTGGTGGCATACAAATGAATGGGGTACTGCGTATATTTGGCGAGGACGTGTCCGTTGAAAGTATCAGGACCTCTGTCACTAAAACAACATTGAAAAACCAGGTTTGCGCACTAGAAGACTTTACACAAAACGACTTTTGTGCCAATCATTTGGCGGTCAACGCGCCAGAATGGTATGTCCCTATTATAAAGCGACCAAATTGGTTTCTGCCGTGGCTTGTAGCGTGTCCTCAAGGTCCGGATTCACTGTGGTCAACGAAAGCGAAAGCATCTGTACGTATCGAAGAGCTTCAACAAGAGTGTGTAGCCTTTCACAAATCACCTGGTATATCGGGTGACGAGTGGCTTTCTGCAACCGACGAGAAGGACACCATATCGTATTCGAATTCAAAAAAATGGTCCCTGGATTGTCCTGGAAAAGCAACAAAATTTTTTGACGACTCTGATATTTTGCTGAACGGGCTAGTGGATGGAGCCGAAAGCTGTTTGACAGAAAACGGCTGGCAAGATTGCGACCAAACGTTTGAAGCAGTCATAACATCCTCATACTGGCCCCAGAATCCAAGCGGTTGTGAGTTGCATTCGAATAGGCTAGTGCAAAGATGGGGCGAGAAAGGATGGTCCCCCATAGACGTACAAAACGAATTCAGCAAAAGCTGTTTGCAAGGACTCAATGCCCCATGGATACCAAAAGCTACTGACGTGCCGACGTTATGCGATCTCGGAGCTTGTCATTTCGACGATGAATGCATGCTATGTTCGGACCCAGAAGCTTCGTGCGATGTTACAGCTTCCGTTCAATGTACTGCCCCCCAACGGTTCAATTTTAGAGATGATAACAGATGCGCTCGCAATGGCAACGCATGGCAAGTCGCCACCATCTCTAGTAGAACTTACTTTTGCGATTGGATTGAATCACAAAACGTGACTGTGAAATCAAATGGTCTTGAGTTCCAAGGCGATTTGCATCCAAGAGGAATACTCACCATTAGAGGGGCAGCCAGCGCAACTCTTGGAGCGCAAGCCACCGTCATCTGGCTCAACGAACAGAGAAACGAAACAAAACCGATGGTATCTTTAAGGAAAAAGGGTTCAGACGTCACTTTGGTATGGTCCGACGACCAACAAGTATCAGAAGCCATGGCCGAATCATTCGTAAACACCATTCGGAATTGCAATGATAATTTCAACTGGTACGACTACTGCGCGAAAGAGCCCGTCGGTAAAACTCTCAACACAAATGGTCCCTTTGGGTTGGCTGGGGGTTGGTCAGGTCAAACTGCTTACTTGCAAACGAAAAATCATTTAGTGTTTGACACCATAACTCGAGAAACAGACATTCGCAACATCAGCATCTCTTTGATCGATTCACGCGACAGGGTGCGTTTGCAATGCAATACTGAAATTGTAGAAGGCATCTCGCAGGTTTATTTGAGGGGAAACTTTACAAAGTGCACATTGATATGCGTGTACGGAACGTGCAATGCCGAGTCTATACGGGTAAATGCGATTGAAGAGATTCTTGATTTTGACGACGCCAATGCCCAGTCCGAAGACAGAAGTTTCTTTGTCGTTGACGTCAGCAAGAATAGGTCAAGTTATACAGATTGGACATTTAACGATGGCGTCATCTCGAAAAGTGCATTTGAGTATGACAACACTGGAGTCCGATACTATTTGGATAACAATGGCGCTCAGCAGGACTCTATACGCATGTCTGGTTGGTTGTATGTTCCTGAAGACGATGGTGAATTGGCTGGGATGCGTTTGACAAATGCTGATGGACAGACGATCATTGAAGTTTATGTATGGTCAAAGTCTATGTATGTCAAGAATCATACGCTCAACGAACATCATGGTATCCGCCTGACTAGCATTGAACCAAACATGTGGTGGTTTTGGTCTATAGAAGCAACGCATATTGGCGAAAAGCGCATCCAAGCTGCGAATCATTCAGTGTTTGCTGAAAACCATACATATTTTGCTCAGGATTGGCAGGTTGGCGTTAGTGTGACAGTTGACAGATCTCCAGTCAGCTGGATGGGTACAAGAGAAGTTGAATCGTCAGTCCGTCTCCGCCATCACCGCAAAAAGGTAGCGGCGGCCTTTGATTCGTTCAGCGCCTCTGACTCTGATACTTGTGGAACGGCATGTGCGCGCCATTCGGATTGTAGCCAATGGTCGTTTCATGCGGAGGATTCGTTGTGTCTTTTGTACGCGTTAGGCTGTCATGAAGACGAGCATTGTCGTTACGGTAAACATACTTTAACGTCCATGGGTTCCCACCGGGCGAATCATTTTGAGATATTCTCAGATCAGCCGAAAACATCTGTTGCAGGCGGTGCGCGTTGGCGCCATATTCGGGCAGATCCTATCATTATCAGTCCGACATGTGGACCAATACCAATTGAAAACATACATGAAAGATGGCGAGAACCCTTTTCGGTTCTGGTAGTACCGTTTGAACCAGATGCCACAACAATTTGTAATGCATTGGCAGATTCTTGGAAACTAATGCCAGAGTACAAGTCGAAAGTATGTTATGGCGACTATTGTGATTACCAAAGCAACGATATTGGTGCGTGTGCAAGTCAAACTGAGTGGCAATCACCACCAACTCCAGACGGGTGCGACGAAAACGATTGGCTCTCGACAAATTGGACCGCATATTGTCACTACGTGACATCGTTCGCGCCGATCCAAACCGGTTTGGATAACCGAATTCCCTTTTTAGGCGGGGCTTCTGTCAATTTGACAGAGATATGTGTTGAGCCATGGGCACAGTACGACGCAGCTACCCAGGCGTGTGGTTCAATAGATACTGATTGGTTCAAGCAATGCTTAGGCCGACATTCCGCGTACGAGGAGCATTGTTCGAGTGAATGTCTGGGAGATGTAGAGACCCGCTTATCTTCGACGAACGTTTCAAAGGGCATTTGCGAAATTCGCGACGAATTCTTATCCGTCAAGCCTGCACCAGAGCCGTGCGACTGTCCGCTTGGCGATCTTGTCATAACTGATTTTTGCCTCATGCAAGACGCATACCATGAAGGAAAAACAGTGCTCGTCCCAGAGTTGTACCATTCGCAATGCTCAGAGCTGCCGGGCTGTTCTAACTCATTACGCCAAAGTTTAAACCGTAGCCAGTGGTTGGGATGGTGTTCAGATCTTTCTAAAGGTGAAATTCAAGGAGTGTGTTCAAAGACAACGTGTGATTGTGACGTGGGCGCGATTGCTGGCGTTGCTGGTAAAGTGTGTGAGCTATCTTGTCCCTCTGGTATCTCTGATGGTCAAGAGCTAGCTTGCTCCGGTCCCAATGGCAGGTGTTTTGCAGTCGACGAGGGTGAGATCATTGACGATTCGACAAACCAAGAGGTCAATGGCGAGACGCGTCTCGGGACGAACGTTTCGGGTCCATTCATTCCAAATTGGCTTCGTGGTCCATCGCCATCCATGGATGGTAGATGTCAATGTTCTTTAGGTTCAGGTTCGGCGTGCTCCATTCCGTGCGACAGGTGTAATAATGGCACATATGGTTATTCAATGGCGTCACAGTATGGCATTTGCGATTCTTTCAATGGGATTTGCCGGTCTTTTCCTCCGTTCATGCGCTACAATACGGATGTGGAACAACTCAAGATTTCGTACAATACAACTGCATTTGAATCTGGATTGGGCATTTATCGATGGCAATACCCTGAGCGTTTTCTATTTGAATCCGATGAGACACTTTTTCGTCAAGCGCTGAGATATCAATCCGACCCATTGGGCGCAATCATCGGGCTGCAAGATTCAAAGATAACAAAGGAAATTTCTGACAACATCAATATGTTTTTGCCAGTGTTTCGAGATTTGTGCTGGCCGACGACCTTGCCTGTCGGATTCTCGTATTTGAACAATTCGGAGTCTGTCTCGAAAATGGGCATTGAGCTAACAGATGCACAGCCTTCTCTGGTCTTAAAAAGTGTCCAGCCTCCGTCATGGGGCCAATGTACTCGAATTAAGATTACAGATACTTTTCATCTGTGTTTTGCAAAGGGAAAGATGTACGCATACGACAACGGTCCCCTGTTGGTGCGATCTTACGGTGCAGAAAACATCCCAAGAGACAAGATTTCGTTTGTGAAACGAGATTCCGAAAACATATATGCTTATGGTGGCGAATATACGTACGAGAGAACGGTCAGTCAATTCAAAGATTTGTATAAAATAACATACGCCAGAAGATCTTGGTCGCCCTACGACATCGTTTTTGTGACGTGGACACTGGTGACTCCGTCAGTAGATAGCGTGTTGCCCAAGGCGTCTATTCTGGCCCCAATGTATTCTTTTTACGACAGGTTAATTTTGGTCGAAAGCGTCAACGACGAACATAGTTTATTCAGTCTTCGATATGCAACGCTGACACGTCCAGCCCAATGGGCAAAGTTAACGACTTGGTCGGATAGTCGCAAAATAAAGCAAATTCATGGCAATAGAACATCAGACACACTGCATGTTTTCTTTGAAGACGGCACCAATTCTGCATATGAAAACGGAATCATTGATCGGAATTCGCAACCGCATTTGCAATTACAAGAGCCACCTTTTCAAATCTCTCCGGGGTTCGTCGCGCCGTTTGGCACAGTCGTCGATTGTGTCATTTCAAAAAGCAACGAATCGATTATTATAGGAGGTCAGCGTATCGCATTGTACGAAGAGCCTGCCGCTGAGGTTGAAATATATTTGGAGGAGTGGCTCACCATAGATGTTGCAGCGGCGGCCGGCACAATACGACGAGTGCATAACGCAGTCAAATGGAGAACAATAAATGTTCAGCGCGTGACCCAGGAGCATTCTCAGGCATTAGATCTGGTCACCCGCATTCACATGCACCAGGGAAGATGGTCGCTCCACAGAGATATGCAGATACGTGAGAAGCTTTCCAGAAGATTTGCGTCACCTGGTGTGCGTTATATTCCAATGACAGAGTCTGAGAGTGGTCTCGGTTCCTTCTTTTCGTCATTGGAACCATCGTTGCTAGAAGAAACCCCGTTGTCAACGCCCAGTTTTCTGTCAGTGGAGCTGGAAGGCGACACGTTCGAGAGGTCTCTAGTCATATCCGGATTGTACGGTAATATCGGCGAAGTGTACAGTCAGAAAATTGACTTTGGCCGGGATGAAATTGTTGTGAATGTGCGATGGAATATAACTGAATTCGGGTTGGAATTGAGCCGATCAAATGGCGCGGGTCGTGTACAATGGCATAGTGAATCGATCGCGCGTACATTTGTTTTGACGATTCACCTGGAAGAATGGTTGTATAATTTAGACGCCAGCTTTGACTCTGTTTCTTCAGTGTCTGGTACTAGTGGCATGGATGCAATGTTGCAGTTGTTTCTTTCTGGCGAAAAAATGTCGTCGCACAACATGTTGAAACAGACGAGTTCATTATTACAGTATACACCGAGTCATTGTTCTTTGACTGCCGATTCTGAATGTCCTGGCCTTTTGCCCTACGTAGGACTCCCATGTTCCGGTCGCGGAAAGTGCTCCATTGGATGCGAATGTACCTGCGAAGTTGCTAAATCTGTGTTGGCCTCTTCCAATTATGGCAATAGCCAGCCGCGCTGGACAGATAGTCCATTCAGAGGTCAGGGATGTGAAATAACATGTCCGGGATACGATGGATACGATTTGTCTTCTATATGTAATTCAAGAGGCGTTTGCCAGCGGGACGGTCAATGTACCTGTTCACAGGGATACACCGGCGATGCCTGCCAGTTTGAGTGTCCTGAAAATGATCGAAAAGAGGTTTGTTCGTTGCACGGCGGTTGTGGTACGGCCGTGGTTTCCCAAAGCCAATTCGAGTTTACTGGTGACAATTATTTGGATTCTTTGACTGCGCGCAATCGCAAATATTACGACGACGCATTGCGTGAATATTACGACAGTTGCGAGGTCGAAAATTTCATAGAACAAAAAGGTACCTTTGGTTCCCATGTTCGTAGTACCACTCAATATTCTAGTAGTGAAATGGCTAAGTTAGCTTGCAATGAAATGAACCGCGCATTGGACGTTGACCAGAGGGTATTGGAAAATCGTGTTTACCCTATTGGAATGTGTCTAGGCATTTTTCAAAATACCCCAATGGTATTAGATTCAATACCGAAAACGACTGGACACTTGGCGACGAATGCGTTTGAATGTGAAAGTACAGACTGCACTATTGAGCTGGTTGATTCCACAGGACTCGTAGACTTAATCCCAGAAATATCTGGTTCGCTATTTATGTTCAAGATGCGGTACATACACGGATCATCATCTGGATCGTTGACTTATATGGTCAATAACGAAAGGATTTCATTATCGACGACATGGACCCCGACAAGTTGTGAGATAACTTTTGGATCGGAAATATTAGTATCGCACGCCGGCCCGGTTCAGTTGATCTCACTGAGCATATCTGGCAATACGTTCGTGGTTACTGCATACCCTGCACTTTATCCTTCCGAGTCGAGTCTCGACGTCATTGCTTTGGCACCAGCCTATAGTCAGCAGTATATTCAAATGACAACCGATATTAATGGCTATTGGTTCAACGCATTATCTCAAGATACTGGCGAAGGTAGACGTTTGATGACTAGGCTTGACGCCGAATTGGAATGCAGCATGGTTGATGAGTGTGAGGGCATTCTGCGGTGGAACTCTGTATACCTTAATAACTTGTATTCTATGCATACTTCCGTTCCCGGCCTGTCAAGCGACGAGTTCTCAGTGAAGCCTCTAAACCATTCGTCTTTTGCGTACTTTGCGAAAACGAGCCTTTTGTACAAAGGGCGTAAAGAAAACGACGCAACTTGCATGCGTGTTGAAATGGGCCAATCAAAGTACCCTACTGTGTCTTATCACGAGGAATATAATATACCAATTGAATCAGCTGACCTAAATGCTGTCCGGGATGAAGAAACAGATACCATAAAGATTGGCCAAGGTGTATGGACAAATTGCTGGACACATATACCAAATATCCATACGAAAACGGAATGCTACGAAGAAGCCAAAAAGACCCATTTTGGATTTGCATTTTCGGATGAGACAAGTACATGTTTGGTCTACACAGGTATAACCGATCCAACAAGAATCAAGTTAAATGAATACACCGATGAAACGCGTTTATCCCTGAACCATCCATGTTCTATGGATTCACGCTGGTTCACTTAATCAAAGCATATTATATTTTTATTCTAGAAAAACAAATGTATTTAAGGCCATTGTCAACTTCTGTTTTATGTATGTGTTTGTATTATTGATTACGTATTGGAGTTCGGTAAGCGCTTTCACATGTTCACAAGGATCCGTTTACAAGGACGATGAGTGTCAGAAATGTAGCCCGGGACGTTTTTTCAGCGGGAAAACGCCCATTGATTCGGTACACACAGGTTGGGACACGCACAACGAGTTCCCAGTAGACGGCATACCAGAATGTTATGCCGATTGCGACGATGACACTCAGTGTGCGCCAGGACTTCGGTGTTTTCAAAGAAATCACGGCGAGCCGTTTACAGGATGTTTGGGTCTTGCCGGGAGTAACCCATATGCAGATTATTGCATACGCGAAACGCCACAAGATCTGTCCACAGAGTCATTCATGTACAATATTGATTGTGACATAATTTCATCGAGGCCAGGCGTTGACGTAGACAGAGAATTAGTCGGTTTATGTTCTCAAGATTTGGGACATTCGGTCGACGAAGTTTGTGGCGGAGATCCACTGACGAACGCAATAACCTTTACATCTGTCAGTACTGGAGAAGACTTGACAACATTTCAAGAGTGTCAGAAATTGTGCACGCAAGCGCTGAAAGACAACCTTTTAGGCAATAACCCCAACTCTGACATGTCTATGACCCTCCAATTTGCAGCATTTAAGACTGGAACGTGCAAATGTTACCATTTATCAGACAACGATCACTGCAGTGACAACGATAATTGGTATTCGACATGGGAATGGGACATGGTAATATTTGGAACATACATGCGACACCGTCGGCTACAAGAGTGTGAGGGATCTTGCGAGAGCAATTTAGACTGTGCAGGTTCGTTGGTTTGCCACACCACTAGAAAATCGCAAAGCACCAACGATTATACGCCAGGATGTAATCACATCAATATTGAGAATGACGTGACAGTCTGTTACAATCCCACGAAAACAGAGTACGAATGCGTCGACTGCGAAAAATCAACTTACCAACCGAACGAGGGATCAATGGCATGTGTCCAGTGTCCAGACAACACATATACGCTAGCCAGTGGCAGAAAAGAATGTCTGGCATGTTCTGCAATTCCAGCACCAGTGGAATTGCTTAGTGGGTGGCCGGCTGTTTGGTCTCCAGGTAATAATTTGCCAGGTTCTTACTTCGGGTTAGTCAAATTTGGTACAAGTGACCAATTCCGTGAGTCAGGTACAGTTCAACAACAAATTGCGGAGTGTACTTCGGCATGTGCTGCTATAGACACACTAGTGATTCCATTTGGGCCTTGGGATGTTGACTATACTATTCGCATGGAAGATGTAATTGAGATTCGTCTGGAAGTTTCGCAGTACGAATGTCCCGCAATGACGTTTTTTAAAACAGGAAACGTCTGGAGAGGATCGGCAATGGACGGTAGATATGTGATCAAACGAGAATTAAGACTGACAAATAATAGGCTTTTTTGTCATAACATAGGCGGTAGCATGTCCCCGTATGGCAATTACGATTTAAGCGCCCCTTATCTCAAGTTCAAGCAGGCTTTCAAAGTGAAATCAGTGACGTTTTCCGGTCGAACGTGCCGGTGCATGCCGGTAAGTAGAACCGAGGCAATAAACGACGACAGGATGAGTACAGTTGCATTCGGTTTGACTGGAATAATTGGTTCTGACTTAGGATGGACGATGACGAACGATTTAGAAAATGTTTTTTTATGTTGTCCTGGATATGCCTACGATAACGGCACGTGTGTCGAATGTCCTGCTGGGCAAATGTCATCAGGTCAAAAACCGTGTCAGCCATGCGGGTTGCGTCAGGTTGCAACGAAAGTTCTTGGCCAGTACCGTGAATATGGAAAGAATGGTTCGAGTGTCTGTGAAGATTGTCCAGAAGGCAAGCAAGTCGTAAACAACGAGTGCCGGGTTTGTGCTCCAGGACAAATAACGTTCGAGGACTTCAGGTTTGGTGCCGAAACTGTCGATGAAAATTGCACAAAATGCCCGGCTGGTTCATTTGAAAGCCCTGGATATCTTGGCAAACTTGAGGTATGCCGCTTATGCCCAACTGGCTTTTATGCAGAGGAGGGATCCACTCTGTGCGAAGCTTGTGGACAAAACACTTATGCATCGTCGTGGGGAATGGAGTCTTGCCTTGATTGTCCGAACGGAAAGAGGAGTCCCACGGCGTCCGCTATATGCAACGAAGACTGTCCAGCTGGTACCTTTGAATCTGGACTACAGAATTGTATTCGCTGTCAACCCGGTAAATATGTGGAGTTATCGTTTTCGTACAAAGGGGTTGGCCTTTGCAATGGTGCGATAGGCATTCGCGTTTACAACGGGGCTAGCGACAATCCTGGAACCGACTCTACATCCAACCAAATAGAATGTGCAAAGGCGTGCCTGGAAGGAGAAAAAGTTGCCTCGGGTGACAACTACGGCCCGTGGTCCACGCGAGGAGCGGCTCTCGGCTTTTCAGTCGATGCCGTCGGAAGATGCTACTGCAATCATAAGACATGGTCGGGTTGCATGGGCTCCATAGCGTATTATACCGCATATTCATTCTACGATTTTGCCGACATAGTTTGCGAAGCTTGTCCAAACGGCCAAGTGAAAGAGTTTGACTATCTACCCGCATGCACAGTATGTACCGGTAGAACAATCGCGAGCATTGATCAAACACGCTGTGAGTTTTGTCCAGCCGGCAAATATTTTTCAGAAGATTCTTGTAAAGAATGTGGCCAAGGGACTTATGCTGACCCCCAAGGCAAGTCTTTAACGTCGTGTAAAAATTGCCCTAGTGGTTATACGCAACAATTGACAGGACAAGGCAATTGCTCTATTTGCGAATTAGGAAAGTACTCTGAAACGCAAATACAATGCTTAGATTGTGTTCCTGGTCAAATTTCTAACGTGCTTGGCGCCGCAGAATGTTTCGAATGCCCCGAAGGGACAGGTGCCGATGGTACAATACGTTGCATTGGTTGTCAAGCTGGATATGGGACCGTGGTCGGTACGTGTACAGCATGTGAAAAGGGTAAATATTCAATCACTGGCATTTGCAACGATTGTCTTCGTGGTTCTTTCAGCAACTCTGTGGCTACAACACTCTGTGAAAAATGCCCCACTGGTTATTATTCTAGAAATACGTCTCGTTGTGATACGTGCGATGCTTCTAACGACGAATATCCAAATCTTTTCGGCGAAGGTTCGTACTATTGTATGAAATGTTCTGATCCTACTGTCGCGTGCCAACAGTGTGGTCCTGGAACGTACAGTAATGGCCAAGAGTGCAATATCTGTCCGTCTGGGCGCGTGAATAATGGCAATCGAGTTTGCCAAGAATGCACACAATATATGGTGCCAGACAAAGATAGCAGTCAATGTATATTCTGTCCGCCAGGATTCGAGAAACAAGACTTTGAATGTGTGGCGTGTCCACCTGGAAAGCACGGTGCATCTATCCAGTGTTTGGAGTGTTCCAAGGGTAGATTCTCGTCAGATCCACAGGTGCTGCAGTGTGCAGAATGCCCTGTCGGCAAAACAACTAGTTCTTATGGCGCAATTTCTAATACCGATTGCCAAACATGCCAGGGCCTCGGATATCCAACGTCGCACGTCGTCATTGAGTCTGAATGTAGCAAATGTGTTGAAGGATATGTATTCAACACCAACACCATGGATTGTGAAGAATGTCCTGTGGGCCAATACAGGTCCTCCGCACAAATTGCTTGCACTGAATGTATAGCTGGTCAGTTTTCAAAAAATAACGAACCGTGCCAAGAATGCCCGACAGGTTACTACAATATTGATGCTGGCCAAAGCGATTGCCAGATATGTCTACAAGACTGTCAAGTGTGTGCTGCTGGATATCGAAAGTTGGCAGAAAGTTGCCAACCTTGCGAAAGTGGCAAGTACTCGATAAGTGACCAGGTGCAGTGTGTAGATTGTTCCGCTGGTCAATATCAGCCTGCTATAGCATCTAAGAATTGCATAAATTGTCCACAAGGGTTATCGCAAGATGTGTTGGGACAATCGAATTGTAAGCAATGCGCTATTGGACATTTCCAAGGGTTTCAGGGACAGGGCGCGTGCCACGCATGTCCAATAAGCAAGTTCTCTTCTTCAACAGCGTCTTTCTCATGCGAGGACTGTCCCGTTGGCAGGGTAACGCTGAGCGAAGCGTCAGTAAGCGCAACAGATTGCATACCATGTCCGCCAGGATCCCTAGACGTCTCGGGTACCTGTGTGTTGTGCCCCGAAAGTAATTGGCAAGATTTGAACGGCCAGACAACGTGCAAAAGCTGTCCATCCGGTAAAATGTCAGCGAAAGGCTCAACTTCTGTCGAAAATTGTTTTTCGCTCCAAGGGATGTTTTCTTATGTATTTGGTATGAAAATAGACTCCAAATCTGTTCAGAAATATACAAAGACGTGCGAGGTAAGACCAAACAGTGTATTACTGTGTCCATCATGCTCTTGTGATTCTGATAGTCGCAATGGGTTCTGGTCATCTCCAATCTGTGACGAGTGTCAAAGAGGATTCGCCACTAGGACGTGCAAGGTGAAATGTGCAGGATATAATGGCATTTCCGACGATACAATGTGCAATGGTAAGGGGAAATGTTGGTATGGGAAATTTGGTTCTGGACTCTGTTACTGTGGCGGGCTCGGCGTACTCGACAGCAGTAGCGACTCTGTTGTCGTTGATACGAGGGTTTGTCCAAAGGGTCAGATATGCGCAGGCTATGGTCAATTCCAACAACAAGAAACCGTATACAGACCCATATATTATATGGTATTGTATCGTCAGTATTCTGCGTTTGTGTTGAAATTGTCAGAATATACCCCCAGGCGGGGCCATATGTGGTTTAAAAGATATAACCCAACGAATGCGTATGAGAATGATTGCCAAGCCTGCGTAGGCACGCATCAGCAGGACAGTTCCACTTCAATTGGGTATTGGTCGGCCGTAGATAAGACGTACACGTATTGGCCAGACGAGATGCAAACAAACAATGGTTTTCACGGCCCGAATTGTCAATACGAGTGTGCCGTATGTTTGAATGGCGGCAGATGTGAAAACGTACCCCATTCCTACACTTATAGATATGGAATTGTAAATACGTATAGGCCTCAACGTGCGGTGACCATTCCTTCGACATTTTGCGTGTGTCCTTCTATTTCGATGGATCCTAGCCATATGTGCTGTCCGAACGGATTTCAACCATACGTTTACTTGGGTCCCAAAAATAGCAAGCCGTACTCGAGATATACGAATCTGCCCTTTGTGAGTTCTGTAATAAACGAGCGCACTGACTCTGGATTTGCCATTGGACGCGATATATTCTTGGAACCTGACAAGGATGTAGAATACTATAAACCTTTGGACGGCATGCAATGGGAGTCTCGACAAGATGGTACTTTTGCAAGGACGAATTATTCCTCTGTCGGCGCGTACAACACCCATTCGTTCTACGGTTCGGCAAAGGACATTTGCAGACCATGTCCCGGATTGTTTGGCAGAGGTGTGAGGTCCGAGTCCAAGTTGATCAAGACAAGTAGCGAGGCGACTGATTTTTGGTGGGACAATGCGATTGGCGCTCAATCCAGGAAATGCAACGGTGTTGGCGTCTGTGACTTTTATGCGAAGGATCGCGAAATGCAAGTGCACTTTATGGGCAATGCTGATTCCTTTTTTAAAGAAGCCATTCATTATGTTTGTGACGGTCCATCATCAGCTTATTCATTCTATGAGGATTCCGAGGGTGTTGAGCAGCCAATCGAAACTATTCAGCAATGTGCTGAACTCTCGAAAGCAGGCGGGAGAGAGAGGTTCGCCTATATCGAAAATTACAGGGGTGGATCGCAAGCTATGGTAGACAATACAACGTTTACCCATAAAGTTTATGCAGAGCTACACGCAACAACCCTGGGATCAACGGCACTTGCTGTAAAAGATGGACTCTGGTATGTAGTCCTTCCGGACGTGAGCATCCCGTCTCCTGATATTACTAGCCAATTTGAGGTACACCCGGTGAGAGTACCCAAGTGTTTGACATATGCTTCGTGTGTGGAGAAGCGAATACAGTCTGGATATGGACTATACCGACACGAACAGGGTAGAGGCGTGAATCGTGGAAACGAAGCCTCGTACGATCGTTTCGACACTTGTTTCACGTACACTTGGAACGCGAAAAAGTCGATATTTGGGTTGTACGTTACTAAAGATTATATTCAAGGCGAAGACCCATACTTGGGTGGATTATGCCCGCCAGGGTATATCTGCTCAGTGTTTGAGTCATTGGCGTACAAGGAAGAGTGTCCCATTGGTTATTATCAACCTGAAGAAGGCATGACTCGAACCAGGGTCGATGTTCAATGTTCTTCGCGAACGAACGCCATGGATGCGTGTAAGCCAAAACTGACCACAAAAAATGAGCACGACTATGTCGATACAGTCTGCAAGCGGTGTCCCAGGAACACGTGGGCTCCAGCTGGGTCTAGAGAGTGCTTGGAGTGCCCGGTAGGTCGGGTCAAGAAAATATCGGGTGTTTTTGACATATCAACAGACATGCTGAATATGCCAAAAGCAGTCTCGTCAGCGACTGCTTGGTATTACCAAGAGAACGAGCACGGAAGTATGCTACAGGACTGTGCATTGGTGCCTGCATCACTTTTACACGTATCAGAGGCGAATGATCTTCTGACGTACGATTTGCCACAGTTCCTGCCTGTTTTGTCCTGTCCATATGGATATTCAACACAACCTGGCAGCTATATACGTATAGATTCTGGATTGTATAGGGATATAATTGAGTCAAACATTCCTCAGTCACTTGTTATGCCACCTTTCATGAAAATGGAAGTACTTTACCAGAAAACTTCTTTTTCAGAGACATGTAGTATGCTTGATCTGACAGATATTAATTCGTTTGAAAGTTGTCAACAAGCCGCACAATCTCTCGGCATTCAAAATGTGAAACGACGCGTCGGAATTTTTGAAGGCTGTTGGTATATGCCAAATATAGACCCCTCAACTGTCTTCTGGGGCGTAGCTGGGACACGGAAATGTGTTCCGTCCCTTCAGTACATATGCCAACAAAACCCTGATCAATCTAAAGCATGGCCCAACTTTGTCAGAAATTCATGCTTTCGATGCCCAGGCAAAAGTGTAAACGGGCCTGAATATGGCACGTGCGATACGTGTCCTGGGAATAATGTCAAGGGATACATGAAGGAAACAATACAAAAATTCGCAGAGGGCGGTTTGCTTGAAATGGTCACGCAAGACGGAACAGATGTTCTGCTCGAACCAAATGTCATCCTCAATATAAATCTGCAGGAAATAACTTGCTCTCATGAAAGCCCCTCGTTCGTTTTAACACCAAAATTTAGTGGAAAGACGACCTTATCCGACTGTTATATTGCATGCCAGTCGTTGGCAACGCAACAAGCCCCTGACTCTCTTCTTCTTGAGGGATCGGCCAAGACGAATTTCCTGAGAGCGATTAAGGTTGAGGAATCCTTCCCGTTCAAATGCAGTTGCGCCACTGTAGAAGACGTCCGCAGCAACTGCAGTGCAAGTAGTTCAAGTGGTTGGCAGGACATTTCATGGCTGGACTGGGACGTTGCGCAGCCATTGTGTTCAAGTTGTGAACCTGGAAAGTTCACAAAAGTTTTGAATGTTATGGCGAACACACCGCGGGAAGCTATATTTAGGTCTATATGTGTTCTGTGTCCAACCGGCTATTATACTTCGAACTCCGTGGAGTCGTCTTCGGCATCCTGTGTGTCGTGTCTTTCTGGCCGATATCAGGACGAAACCGGCCAAAAAGAATGCAAATCCTGCCCTAGTGGATTCTACCAGATTTATCCAGAAAAACTGTCGTGTAATGCATGTCAAAACGGCAAGTATCAATCGCAGCTTGGCATGTCATTCTGTAGAGATTGTCCCAATGGGTACCTGGCGCCAGAGACTGGCCAATTCGAATGTCGGACATGTCCTGTTGGCTACTATCAAGACAGCCAGAGTTTGATATGCACAGCTTGTCTACCGGGTCAGTACCAAGATGTAGATGGGTCTCTTACCTGCAAACCGTGTCCAACGGGTAGGTTCACAACACAGACCAATACTAGCTCGTGCAGCCTGTGCCAGACCGGAAAATATCAAACACAAACAGGTCAGATCTCATGTACAAAATGTGGCCAGGGCGCGTACCAGAACGAGTTTGGTGCAAATGCACAATGCAAAGAGTGTCCGTCTGGATGGACCGCTCCAGGACACGGGTATTCCGTCTGTGACCCATGTCCTGGAGCTTATGAATGTCAGAGGACTTACGTCTTCGATGACCCGGTAACCGATAAATGTAGCGAGGGTACATATATTGCACCACTAACATGGGCTTTACAGTGTTCATCATGCGAAGCAGAACAGGTTGCTAACGAGAACGGAACTGGGTGTATCAGTTGTCCGAGTGGGAAATCAACGTACGGGATGCAGGCGTTTGCATGTCAAGATTGTCCAGACGAAGGATGGTTGGGCATTAGCAATTGGAATGGAGTTGAGTATCAAACACAACAATGGGAAGAGGTCTCGCGATATTCTACCAAACCTACCTATACCGGGAGTACAACAGACGGACTGGAGTGCAACGACGAGTGCAACGACGGTTGTGGTGACGGACTGACATGTTTTGAGCGGGGATTATCTGCAGGTAGGGAGCCAGTACCTGGATGCGCATTAGGGTTAGACATAACCAGGTGGCCCGCATACAAAGATTTGTGTTACAAGCCGTACGACACATTGAAGGTATACAAGACATCAACAAATCCTTCTGATGAAATGTCTGAATGTGTAGGCCCGTGCGCTATGGATTCGGATTGTGCTACAGGACTGGTGTGTCATATAAGGTACATTGGAGAGCAAACCCCTGGTTGTGAAGGCACGGTTTCGCCTACTACGAATATATGCTATGATCCGTCGGGTGCAAGGAATATGGCACAGGGCTTTGTGTATGCGTCAACGTCTAACGGGTTGTGTGTAGATACCATCAATTTGCCAGAAGGATCTTTCCCGCCTCTTTTGTCATATGAACGGCGCCTCTATAATTATGATCGCACCCAGGAGTGCATGAACAGATGTCTGGACGCATACCCAGGATCAAGAGGATTTTCACTCCGTGTCACCGATGACAGATGTACTTGTTCTACTGGCGCATGTGCGCAACAAACAAGTTCCAACGACTTTCAAACATTTCATATTTTTGAAGCCACAGAATTCGTGCAAACATATTCTTCATACGCTGTTGCCCTATCAGATGGAACGCGAAAGTTGCAACTGGTCAATCCGTCAGAAATCACAACATTGAGCATATCACACGCAGATGGCACGACTACAACATATTCTACCAGCGAAACTCTGACCATTGAACAATTTTTGTCTGCAGGTGAAAAAATTCGACTTGAAATAACATGCAAGGCAGAACAAGAGCCATATAATTGCCATTTCCGGATTCAAGGGGCCAATGCAGGAGATCACAACGATCTTCGCTTTTACAAAAGAGATCCGGGATCGAACTATTGTACATTATAGTTAATATAAGAACAGATTACATTTCAACGAATTTCCTTTTTTTGCTTTGTACAAACTGGGAACGTTCCTCTTCGTGGTCCATCCAGGCCCTAATTCTGCTGTCCTTCGTGTCTGCGCGTTTCGATATGCTCCAATGTAAGGTGTTGGCATCACGTTCCATCCATACTGCCTCTGTATTTGAGAGGACCAAATCCACCATTCTCGGTCTTTGATTTCTAACCATGTACAATAATCCACATCTGTTGCATAGTGAAGATGTGCCGCACGGACCTGGACGCCACGTCGGCGAAACATGCACCCCACATCTGGTACAAGGCATTTTCCTTTTATTCATTACATTTTGAATTGGTGATTGTTGTTGTTTGTAATATTCACTTATAATTAATCCACATACTTGGTCCAGAGTCAACATTGTTTGCTATTTTAGATCGAATCCATAAATTCAATTCGAACTATTCTCTAACTATTCCATTTTTCCATGAGTGCCTGTTGCGCTTTGCAGAGCTGAAGTATTTTCGTGGCGACTGGATCACTTGAAGAGGACCTTGCAACGGCACAGATGAATTCAAATCTGGTTTGAAACTCTGTGTTCTCAAGTTGCACAGTCTGCTTTTGGTCGCGCAGAGTTATAATATTTGCATGGATGGAACGAAGATTTTTCTCGCGGATCTCCGTCTCTGGTGTGCGACGCTTGCAGACCTTGGCAGACAAACCACGCGCCGCCCGAGTCTTGTGACCCTGCTCTTTACTCCGGACCTCAAATTCTTGCGAAATCACACACAGCTTTTTTCCATCTATCATTGCTGTCGCCGACAACACGTATTTTGGCCACTTGACTTGACAAAGATGGCTGTTCAGTTTGCTCAAAGGCCACATTTTCTTCTTGAAAGAAACTGTCATAGAAGCACCAATGTCCGAAGGGCGCACCAACAATTCGTTCTGCGCCAAGGGTTTATTTGCGCCCATCAACTTGCTTACATCGTTTAGGTGCCGCTTCGCAAATGTTGGTGCATGGACTAGTCCAGCATCTCCGGTGGCCTCCTTGTGGTTCAAATGGATCGCCAGTCGGATAACAGGCGCGCTAGCCAAGCTTGAAGGCAAAACAATGCTAGGATGGTTTCCAAGCAAGGCCCCATCTCTGTAAACAATCTTTGCGTCACGACCTTGTTGGAAATGCTCGAGCCGAATAGATGGGACCATGTCGCGCCCTTCCTTGCAGAAATGGAGCTTCGCAGCGGGGGACGCACTGCCAGCGGATGCGGAACACGCTCCCGCTGCTTGTGACGACTCAGGAACAACCGCAATGTCCTTGGTCGCGCACGCGGGAGTAGCAGCCAACTCAGGGGTCATGAACCCCGCGGCGCAGGACTGAAAGGAGGTTGTCATGTTTAAAAGAACCTTGGTAAATGAAAGTGACGATTGACATTTAAATCACCCATTACATTTAAAACATATTCCAAAGAATAAGTGGTTTTTTAAATAACAACCATCACTTTCGTTTACTAATTATCCTAGCACCCTTATATCAGAATGTCCACATTGTTCAGCCTTGGATGCGATAACACGAAGCTACGCGGGCCTGGCGTTAACGCCAGCCCACCGCCGGACTCGGAAAGCGATTCCGAGTCCGATGGTTGGTCCGATAGCGATGTAGACGAGCTCGAACATCTCCTATTCGGCGAGTCGGCCGAAAATCCTGTGCACGGGGGTATTAAAGAGCAAGCCATTCAGAGCCAGGGGGTCCAAGCCATGTCAAGCCAGGTTTCGCACCCCGCACCAAGTCCGGTTTTGCAGGCCTTTGCGGCGCCAAAAGGACCTCAAAACACCCCGCACGCCGACCAGAGCCAGATTTCACAGGTATCTGGCGCCAAAGCTTCGCAATCCATGACGGCACGCCCAACTTGGACGACCGCGGAGCGTGAAAAGATGCCACAAAGTCTCCATTTGACAAACTTTGTTCAACAAGGAGGAGTCACTACTTTGTTCAGGTGCGAAGCCGCCAAGGGCAAAAACCCACAGGTCAGTGGTCTGTCTGCACTTTCATTTCAGCAGATTCATATCTTCACGTGTCTATTCAACTCAAGAGATTGCATTTTCATGCGAACACCTGATGTGAAAAAGAACTGCCAGAAGCCGACTTTTGAGCACGAAAGAACGGATGAAGGCATTCGTTTTAGTCCGTCCGCGAATCCCGAATACAACGAAATACGCTTCAAGAAAAAGTGTCAAGACAAGCAAGGCAATCAAACTGGTTTCGAACTCGGTCGTGAATACGAATCGTACACAAGAGGCACAACTCCACAGTTTGTGTTCATTGCGGTACCATACGTGAATGGTTACATCAAAGAAAAGGCTGTGCGGAGTGTCCCGTTTCGCATTCTTAGCAAGCGTCAAGAACGTTTCTTGCAGTCGACGCAAAAAAGGCGGCGAAAGAACACTGTGGTCGAGAAACTCGACACCGATATTGTTAACGCAAAGTCCACATTACGAATGGTTCAAACCGAGCTGCGGCATCAGAACATTGTCAACAGTGCGATGCAGGATTTTTTTGCACAACTCGGTGGTTTGACCGACCAATTGCAGAACGAAACTGCAAAAATATCTATTGGCTTTGCACTTCGAAAGAAACAGGTTGCAGAGACTGCTAGTATGTAAACACACGGGGGCGACGACCTTTTGACTCGTGCCATACACATAATCTTACTAGAGTGTCCACAAGCGCAATTGCAAGCCATACGTCAACACGCGTGACAGCTACCAAAATATGGAGTATGGTACCCAACCATTTATAAAAATTATAACAAGCCAAAACAAACAATTCATAATCAGTGAACGCTTCCTTTTTGATATGCTTGCGTTCCATGTCTCTGCCGGTAGTTTCTTCTATATACACGTTAGATATTTGGTATAAAAGCAACAGCCCGACGAAGAACCCCCATTCCTGCCAATTTTTGATTTGAATGGAACCGACTTGAAATGGCGGCCCCCAATGCCAGAAATTGGTCCATAGATCCTCTACCCAAAGAATGCCAAAGCCACTTAAAGTAACGATTAAAGATATGAACACCAGTGCACCTTTCATTTATAAATCGATTTTCTTGTATAAATACTTGTTTTCATTATTCGCATGAATGTCGCGACAATTTTCAAACTTGTCAGTTTAGCTTTGTTCTGGGCGGGCGCAAGCTTGTTCTTCCAGGGGTTGCAGCGGATGTCTGATAGCGGGTTTTCTAATCCAAAAGTGCCTATTGGATGGCTCACAGGAATATTTTGGATCACAATCTCCGGCATAGGATGCGGCTGTTGGTTGACGTATATCACGGTGCACGTCATCGATCAAAAATGCAATGCGGCCAAGCGCTGGTCGACGATCAAGATCCTGACAGCGGCGCTGCCCATTCTTGGTGCAGCGTGTATGGCTGTGTCTGGCACATATATAACGTGGCAACATCCATATCGATTAGGCGAATGCGATTGCAGCTCTGAGGAATGGGGCCCTAATTGCCAATCATGTGAGTGCGGAGAACATGGCATTTGCGATTCCGGAAGTTATGGCACTGGGCTATGCATATGCGAATTCAACTGGCAAGGGCCACATTGTGACCAATGCGGTCAGAGGTGGAAAGAAGAAGATTGTACAACGTGCAAAACTGGATATACGAACGAACCAAAGTGTGACGCTTGTGCAAGAGGATACGACGGTGAACACTGTGACGTGTGCGCAGAAGGATGGCAGTCATGGCAACACTCTTCCCTTTTGTTTCCAGACACCATATCAAAAGATGATCTTCGACATTTGTGTGACGAATGCCAGCCAAATCATTGGGGATACAATTGCAAGAAATGTCCAATGGGAAATGATGTGCCCCTAAAATCGTTAACAACGTCGAATGCACTCACAAAAGGAACTAGAGCTTCTGATAAGTTTGGCAAAGTTGGCGAAATATCAGACATGCAAGTATTTGAGAACAATCATTGGTCGAACACATACCAAATCAACCAACAAGATCAGCAGGTGCTCGAACACGTGCGAGTAAAGTTAAGGTTAGACTCGGATAGGTCAATAAGCGAATGGCAACTACTTGAAGAACTCAGAGGCGTTCAATGCAACAACAGAGGTATATGCAACGACGACGAAAAACACCAACGTGAAAATACAGATTGGCAATTGACATGTACGTCAACACGCGAGACATGTACCACAAACAACGATTGCACTGTCTCAGAAAATTGTAAAGGGACGTGCCAAGGAACAGAGCTACCAATACCAGCCATATGGTCTATACAGCTACCGGCAGGGAAACTCTGTTCCACTGACGAAGACTGCCAAGACAGATCCATAGTTTTAGATGCTTCTGGAAAAACATACCAGGGTGGGCGTTGCGTAGCCAGAACGTGCTGCAGAGAATCATACCATGGTGACGGGACATGCAATTGCGATTCGCGTTTCTTCGGACGCAAAGATCCTGACACAGACTATGCAAGCCTATCACCCGCATGTGATTTCTGCCCTGGCTATGATTGGGTTTCAGAGGAGCCTTCGTCTATTTGTTCTGGCGGAAAGGGCACGTGCACGCCAGGTTTTAGCCGTGATGGCGATTATTTAAATATGAGATGCACATGCGGATCCACTGAATATATAGACCCACTCACTGGTAAAATTGTCCCTACGAAACGCACACAATGGTCGAAAAGTCTTTGTCAATGTGGCGATTGGGATAACGATCTTGAGTGCGATACCTGCGCATCCGGCTTTTGGGGGCCAGACTGTCAACAATGTCCAGGAGGGTTTGGACTGCGGACTTGTTCGGGCCATGGCAGATGCGACGGGAGCGGTTCCAACTCAGGAACAGGCAAGTGTGACTGTGACACGAAAGAGTACACGTCGTGGATGCTTTCTCCATATGTGAAGCGATATCCCACTGAACAAGTCGGATACGACGTCACAGGCAAAGACATGACTTGTTCAGAATGCGCACCGAATTTCTGGGGGCCGGAATGCAACAGATGCGACGAAACGTCCATGATCAAGCCGTCCGAACTGCAGCACATATTCCAACCCGGAGAGTCCTTCTCGCTAGGACCGGGAATGTCATCCGCCAAACCCATTCCAGTTTGCCACCCTGACAAACCGTGGATATGTAGTCTAGCCTGTGGCAGAGGAGGATGGTGCAATTGGGGCAGAACAGGAGACGGCACCTGTACGTGCTGGTCCAATAAGCCGTTAAATCCATACACATACAACCCTCTAGACAATGTATGCATTGGAAACAATCATTACGAGGGGTCTTTCGAAGATTACGCAGGATACGGAGAACAGTGTCCGTCAATTGGCTATTGCTCGCTTGGCAACGTGGACCGGGAAGATTTTGACCAATGCTCAAATGACCAAGATTGTACAGCACAGCAACTTGGAGAGTGCTACACATGGATGAAAATAGATTTCGCCCCAAGAACTTGGGGATTTTCATGTACCGCAAATTAACAAATCCATTTTTACTTTGTTATATTTTTGTATATAATTTACCATCCACTGCACAATGAATATGGCGTCCAAAACTTCGCAAACTCCATCCATCCAATTTGAAAATAAAATTCGCATCGAACAGCGCTTCGCAAAACGCCAAAAAGAAGAATACAACGTATTTTCAACAGACATCCAAGATGCGGCACAAGTAGACAAATGGGTAGGCCTGCAAAAACCTTTCAGGGTTCTCATGGACCCAGCATCCTACGAAAAATTGAAAGACAATCGCATTAAATGGGTTTTCGATGACGACAAAGTACTCGTCGGCTGCAATATTATCACATAATTACCGTTACAACATGACCACCAATACTACGATACCAGTCAATAGGATCGAGTACGCGTGTTGGCGGCCAGACCGTCAAACGCGGCCACATAGACGCCACAGTATCATTATGCTTTCGATATTCTACCACTGACACCATATCCATATGATACGGTATCGGCATAACTTTGTGGATCAATAGCATTCGGCTATACGATGAATGTCGAAAGCTCCGAAACGGTCCTCGCATTCGAAACGACCCACGCAACGCCTGCTCTTTGGGAAACGTCCACAAATCTACACCATTAGCATAGAACATCTGTACGAACTTGTCCGGGCTACCGGTGCCCACGTACGCTATTAACAAACCGGGCGAAAGAACACCAAAAAAGTGCCAGTAAAAACTCAACGACCACACGAAAACGAGTAATATCAACAAACAATACTTTATCATTTACACATTTGTTCTACTACGTTTATAAATAAACGTGTGAGATTCAGAAGGGATTTAGAATCTCACACCTGTTGACGGGCACTTCTCTTGGCCGTCGTCACCATTAAATTGAATAGTATAATCCTTACCCTCGATCGCCATACAAATGCCAGCTTTTCGCTTGTGCAATGGTTGGTACCATGCCATCACGACGTCCCCCACCTCAACCACAGTTGGCTCAATATTCTCAGACGAATCCAACTTGAACTTTTTACCACAGCGAGAAACTACATAGCCGGTCTCTGTCTGGTTCAAAATGGTAAATTTCGACCCCCGGACGAGCACAAAGTCGCCATTATTATATCGAGGACACAAAACATGCTGAATACGCGTTATCAAATAGTCCATAGCAAAATACTCAGCCTCCTCCTTCAACAAATACATGTCTACAGAATCCTTTCGCGGCAACGTCCTAGAACCTCTCAGGTTATTTAACACCCAGCGAAATGTTTCTGGATCACGGTCGATAAAGTACGCATCATCTACTAAACGCCCAGGATTTTCATGGCGAATCATTGCAGACAACATATTTGGCCCTTGAGCGGTTAAAGTATCACGAGTTGTCCAGTATACACGACCGCCCACATTGAGCTTCACCAAAGACATTTCAATTACGAACCCCCACTTAAATATACATTATCTGAATGAGATTTGGGTTTTTACGCTTATTTTAATTTTATAATTTTAGTGAACTTTTGTTGGATCCATTATCTATGAACATACTGTTTAAACCCACCTTCAGACGGATCGAAAAGTCCTTTTTTGATTGCATCCAAAGTTTGGCGACACTCTTTTTCTTTCTTGTAATACTCGGTATTTGATTCGAACTGTCCCGAGTCGTTTTCACGCTTTCTCAATTCCCAATCTTGATTTTCTTGTCTGTGACGCTTTCGCATGGCCTCGTATTCATTTCCTAGTTCAGCGAGTTCTCTATCGGCATCTTCTACAAACTCGAGAGCTTTTAAAACCGGTGCGGATACCCTAAAAACAGGGTCTATGCACTGTGACAATTTTAGACGCAACCATTCGCGCTTCGTCCCAGCATCAGGACTGTAGGCCTGCGCGCGGAGGACTTTCTTCAGATTACTAATAATGAAAAGATACTTTCTTCGAGAAAATGGCCAAAACCCCTCAATATCTAGTTCGGAACCGTATACGCGTGCATTATTCCCAATAATTGTCATTACATACTCATGAATATCGCCATTTAGACTGCGAAATTCTTCGTACGCGACTCGGTCTAATTCAATTAGACCTTCGACGCCTTTGATTGCAAAGAGGTTGACGAAGGCTGAGATAATATTGTTACGTTCTTGAGACGCGAATTGAAATGCTGCCATTTTGTAAAGAAATACAGCTAACCTTTATAGTTGATAAAATAAAATAGTCTACAATGACATGCATAACTTATATTGACATTCTGCGCAACACCTTCATTGTGCCTCTAACTTCTTCTTCGTCGTCGCCCGTGTGCGTCCGCATGTGCCTTGTGAGAGCACCCTTATGAACTGTCCTGAACGTGCATTTGTCGCATGCGTATGGTTTCTCTCCTGTGTGTGTCCGCATGTGGTATGCGAGACTGCTCTGTTGAGCTGCCCTGTACTCACACACGGTGCATGCGTATGGTTTCTCTCCTGTGTGGGTGCGCATGTGCTTTGTGAGATTGCTCTTGTGAGCTGTCCTGAACGTGCATTTGTCGCATGCGTATGGTTTGACGCCCGTGTGCGTCCGCATGTGCCTTGTGAGAGCACCCTTATGAACTGTCCTGAACGTGCATTTGTCGCATGCGTATGGTTTCTCTCCTGTGTGTGTCCACATGTGGTATGCGAGACTGCTCTGTTGAGCTGCCCTGTACTCACACACGGTGCATGCGTATGGTTTCTCTCCTGTGTGCGTCCGCATGTGCCTTGTGAGAGCACTCTTGGAAGCTGCCCTGAACGCGCATCGAGGACATTTGTGCCGTTTGCGCGAAACCTTGGGTTCTGCAAAAATAAATTGCCTGACACTCATTATCGAAATGGCGTCCTGGTTTATAGGTGCATTTTTTCGATATATATGCCTCTGGCTCCTCGTTCTCCATTTCTATTCGTCCGCCATTTCTATGGCCATCTGTGCGTGGGCTGGACAATACAATGATTAACGTCTTTTTAGTGTTCTTTCTAAATGTTTGATTTTAGTTTCTAATTTGTCAATACGTTCTTTTTGCACGCGAACCAATTCAAGCGTGTGCGGCATACTTTTGCGCAATAGTATTGTCTGGCCCTCTATTAATACATCGAGTTTTTCGACAGGCCGACCTATTCTGTACCTTTCGTTGTTCGTACTATGGTTATATAGCTGTTCAGCAGGTAAAATATTTGTTTCTTGGAATATTGCAACCTTCAACTCGTCAAACGTCGATATGTCCACATTGTATACGGGCGCAGGGTTGATGTATTCCATTTGGACAGGGTTCGCGTGCGAAAATTTCCGAAGTGGAATAACCCATTTGACAACAAGACGCATATGAATATAGTGACAACCCGAGACTTAAATATAATCTTTTTATAGTGTGTACAAGTGGGACTAACGCACGTAAGACAATGCGTAAATTCCTTGTGCACCAATTGGATAGACTGACATGTTTCCATTATCCCAACGCACAACACACCAGTGCGCCTGACCCTGTTGCACTTGATTGTATTGCTGAACAGTATTTTGACCGTGCAACTTGCCGTGTTCGTCAGTATACCCAATAATGTTTCCGTGTACTCGCGCCTTTGGTACTTCTGTCGACATCCTATCGATATGATCTCGCCATTTCTTGGCATTCCAGTGTTTTCCCTGCTTTACGCGCCTGTCAACACATACATTGTCGGCACAAACCAAGTCTGCGCTGTCAACCTCAAACTCTTGTATATTTGAGACATCCATGCTCAAATATGCCAATTTTGCCTGCATGTTTTGTTGTGCACGAAATACTGTGTCGCTCTAGGAATGACATATGTTTAATTTTTGTCATATAAATGCTTTGTGCAATATGCGAATGCGACGTTTTGAGACTATACACAAAACACCAAATACAGACCTTCTTCGCTCTGGGCGCTTTCGGTCAAATAGCGAGGGGCGTATGGCAAATGTGGAAGACCTTCAACCAGCTGTGAGTGGGTTTCTATCTGAACTCAGGAATGCGTGCACATCTGTACCCGAACTTGACTTTACCATCGATTGGGAAACAATGTCGTCGAATACATTAGCCTACACGTACACATATTTTACGCCGTCGTCTGGTGGAGTGTACGTCCCTGCAAATAGATTTGAAGTATATTTTAATCCAAATGTGCCGTGGTGGAACGGGACTTGCAGCGAGATTCCGTCAGGTCATTTTGATTTGAAGACAGCAGTCATGCATGAAGTATTGCACGGTGTCGGGTTTCTGTCAACAATCGGGTCTGACAAAGTGGCCTTTCCTACGAATTATGATATTTTATTAAAGAGCGCGTCTGGACTGTCTTTGGTTTCGTCGAGTGGGACATACAAAGGCGAGATGGGACAACCAATTTACATTCGCGATCTGAGAGTGTACAACCCTCAATATTTCGAGCCCGGGTCAAGTTTCAGCCATGTTAACCAACCTTCGCGTCTCATGTCTTGGTCGCAGAGCGCGTGTCAGCAACACCTCGATTTCGATTCCAAATTGATATTGAACGAGCTTGGTTATGACTGCCTGCCAGGTGTTAGGGTTACAACAGGTAACAATGGCGGTGGAGATGGGTCTGGAATGCTAATTGGTATTGCTATTGGCGTTGTGGCTCTCATCGGGATTGTGATCGGAGCCATATCTTGTACCAAGAATACAAAGAGAAAGAAAGAAATAGAAAAACCTCTGCTTGAGCAGGATAGTAAAGCAAAAGATATATCATTACAGTTTTGATTACAAGCTACGGAGTACCGCTTTGACAGATCGGAATCGCAAGCCTCTGGGCGAAAAGTAGTACTTGTCCACGCGGTCCCCTTCGAATCTCGTCACTTCCATTGCTTTAAAATCTTCCGGGATGCCCTTCTCGATCTCGCTTTGCCATAGATCGCGATTCACGACGATGCGGAGCTTTTCAGGCTTTGTCGGGACGGCTACAGTTGCACGGGGCTGATTGGCGATGCTTAGGAGGGTCGGTGCCGTCTCAATGGCGCTTGAAGCATCTAGGAGCATGGCCAGTGACATGGTGTTTGTGGGCAGGCAGAGTTGTTAAAGAGAGAATGTAATTAAATTGTTGGTGTGTCATTTAAATTCCTGGCGACATTTAAATCTGATCGTTATGTACAAGTGTGTTTATCTGTATTTCGTGAGCCACCACCCCAACGAAAATTACAGTATTGATTGTGTATGTATATAGAATATGTTCATAGTATGCATGCAATGCAAAAACACCTAGTATCAAGCTAGAAGCGACAAACCCAGAGTAAAAGAATGTGTGCATCTTCCAGTATTTTTTCCGAAAGGACCAAACACCAATTGCGTTAAGACATTGCGCACAGTTAAAGACGGACGCAGATAGAGCTGCCGTTATGATAGGCAAGGTGCCATAGTACGTGTCTATACAAATGGTGACCCCGTGGAGAATTCCAAGAATGAAGGATATCATACCACATGCGAGAAATGTTCTTTGTGTGTAGGCACTGTCAGTTTGTATAGCAGCGTGTGTGTATTGTTGTATAGCAGGGTGTGTGTATTCAGTTTTGCATATTTCGCACTTGTCATTCTTGGATACATTGATCCAATGTTGTATGCATTTCAAATGGACTTTGCCAGCAGTGCCTGTGCATTGACAAACGCTGATTAAATCATCGGGTTCGTAACATATGCGACATGCTGACATATGCTTCAACGGAAAGCAAATAAATAGAGTATTTACGACTTTGCCAATGATCAGCATGAAACATTTGCGGACGATCTGCTTGGGCGCAAAAGATGTTGGGAAAACTTCATTGGTTCGCACAATGGTAGACCAACGTTGGCATGAGCACTTGGCTCCAACGGTCGGGGTTGACTATTGCAGAATAATGTGTGAGACTGTCCATTTTCTGGCGTGGGATACGGCGGGCGATCCGAAGTTTAGGAACGTCGTTAATATGTTTCTTCGAGATTGTCGTGTTTTTTTGTATATATTCGATTTGACGCGAAAAGAAACACTGGACGACGCGCTGCTTTGGCACGACAAGGTACTCGAAATGAGATTAGAACATTCAAGCTCGCATTTTTTAATCGGCTGTAAAAATGATTTAGACCATGATAACGAAGAAATTATGGGTCGAGTAAATCAATTTGCCGAATTGAACTATTATACTGTCTCGGCCAAAAATTTGCGTTCGACCAAGCAACTTTGGAAAGCTATTGAGAAAAACACTGCACATATACAGCCTAGAACAGCCTTTCACGTTGAGTCGAAACAAGAGCAGAGAGAGTGCTGCCTATGCCAATAACATATTGAACATATTAAACATATTGAACATAACATTTTTATCTTTTATTCTCTTCTATGGTTTCATCTTTGTGGCATAAGCAACATAATAACTTGCACTTAGCACGTTCTATAGGCCACTGCTTTTGGAAATAGTCCTCGGATTTTCTGACGAGATTTGCAATTTTAATGGTCTTTGTGGCGCGATTTTTATGCGCCCAGTCAAAGGCCTGCACGTTTTCCGGCGTGCATAGCCGATTGCAGCGTTCACAGGTACCCACTCTGCACTTTTCGGCGTTAACGATCTTTAGCTTGCGTAAACGTCTAACATTTGTTGTGGAGTTCCTCTCCTTTTTAGATTTGAGACGATGGCAGAACATGCAAAGACGCTGGCACTTTTCCAGTTCCTTTTTCTGAGCTTCCGGGCCTCCGTTGTGAGGCCACCATTTATAGTCACTGCACATGTGCACTTTGTCGCGCAAGTGATCGGCCTCGATGTGCCTGGTTTCGCCGCAATGCGCGCACTGATGGGAGTCCCTCCAGTTGATCCAGACTTGCAGGCATTGGCCTGAAGTAGTGGTTGGATTCCTTTGAGTGCGATGCTTGTTATCTCGGCAGGTTCGGCACCGTTCCGTGAGCTTTTTTCGGCGCGAGACCAGCGATATGAATTGATCTTCGGGCTTGATGTGAAAGCAGTTGGCACAAAGTCTGCGGCCGTCCGGAATTGTTTGCTGAGCCGCCAGCCGTTTGCGTTTTCTGTAACATTTTCTGTAAAATTCGCGGCAAGTCGGGCATGACTTGAATGTTGTGGTATGTGTCCGGGTACATCTATTGCACTGTTTAGGTGCTATACTCTCAACGCATTTCACCATGCAATGATCCGTTATAATATTATCATAGAAAACAATTCAAACATATGTCTTACTTATTTGATAATATTGCAGTATATAAACACAGGTATTCAATTTTATAATATGCCGTATTTGCCCGAGGTCGTTCGCATAATTGCCGCGCACGTCGAGACGCCACTTGGAGGAAAGGCGATCGGTACTGGATTTTTTCTGAAAGTTGACGGCGAGCATGTGAAGGAAGAGGGTCTTTTGTTGACGAATGCGCACGTTGTGACGAATTCGCCGGTCGTGAAAATTATGACGACGTACATTGAGCATCAAGCTTTGCCGGTTACAGTTGTTTCGTTGTGTCACGATCGCGATCTGGCTTTGCTCAAAGTTGAGCCAGAGATTCATCAATGGCTAAAAAGAACCCTAAAGAGCCGTTACGGATTGGACCATATCCCTTGCCTTAGTTTCGCCGATTCTGATACATTGCGCACAGGCCTGCAGCTGCATGCTGTCGGCCATCCGATGGGTTTGATCGACCAACAATTCACGTCAGGCGCATATCAGGGCTGTGTCCATTTGAACAACGAAATACGCGGCCTTCAAGGAGCAGCAATTAATGGGGGAAATAGCGGGGGGCCTCTACTTTGGGAGCCGTCGCAGAAGTTTTCGCCGGCAGAAGCTTCTGTTGCCAGCAAGCCGCAAGAATTCGAGGGCATTCACTATTTTCAGCCATCCCGATACGAGTTGATGGGCATAAATACTTTCAAACTCACGGGCGCGAACGTCGATGGCGAGAACGGCTTTATTCATTCGAATACTGTTAAGACGACCCTGCCAATCCTTATGAAACCGCTAGAGAAGCGTTATAAGATGGAGTCTGAGATTTTGAAAAAGCTGAACAATGCAGTAGTGAATCAATCTACAAGCGCTGCGCCCAACGCCCAAGCCGTGGCTTTCCAGGATCATTTGAGTTCGAGTGAAATGGAGATGATGCATACATCTGGCATTGAGAGCGCGTGGACAGAAAACAATCTCGGCGGCAAAGCAAATGGCAAACCAAGAACGTTTGTATCGTGGCTCGCGCGCCACGTGTATCAGCCGATGACGAATACCATGCACCAAGGCGGTCCAGAATTGCTTTCGAAAGTGTTGGGATATGCGGCCGATTCGAACTGGCAAGGTCTTATGGACTGGAAGAACAAGCGGCGTTGGCACGAGGTTCGACAAGATATGACCCAGGCAAAAGGTCCAGAAAATATGCCTGCTGTTGTGCGCTTTCTTCCGCCCGCAGCTGCACATGTGCACTCGCCTCAAGTTGGCATTACGTCCCACCCCCTGTATACATCGAATCTTCTCGTACATTACCAATGTCCTAAGAATGAAGATATGTCATGGGTTGCGAATGGAGGCGTCGTCGTGACTCACGTCGCGCCAAAATCAATGTATGAGCACGCCGGTGGATTAGAAGGTGATGTCATCTACAAATTCAAGTCTGGGTCGGTTGTGGCCGACTTGGCGCCAGGTGGTACATGGTACTCAAAGAAACGCGATCTGCCAATGTCCTTGATCGATCTCTGCAATGACGTGCCCATTCGAAAGAGCATAACCATGTCTGTTCTTCGCAAGGGGGGCAAAACTGTCGAATTGACATTTGAAAATCGCGAGCCGACGTATGGAGAGTTGCCGGCAATTCGTCAGACCTATGCTTTTTGCGATGAAGGCAAATTCGAAGCAAAGCAAAAGGCACAGGTGCAAGGTATTGTGTTTTCCCCTCTGCGACTCCAACACGTGCAAACATTCAAGCTTCTAGACTACATGGCTCCCAACAAAAGATACAACTTTAAGATTGTCGTTGAAAATGTATCCCCAGAGTCACCAGCATACAGCATTGACGCACTGCATGCTGGAGCCATTGTCACGCACATTAACGACGAACCAGTCGCGAACACTTGGACAGATTTTTGCGCGCAAGTCGCCAAACCACACGCTCAAACTGGCTGCTGGGCGATTGACACAGAATACAATGGACAAAAAGGCAAGTACGTCATGATAGCTAGACAATTACAAACTAAATAACTTATAATATTCATATATTATTATTTCTTTGACGTTGTATTAAAGACTGTTGCACGGGCTGATGTGGTACATACAGAAGATTCTCAAATTATATTTTCCAGAACAACATTTGCTTCCATGTGCGGATTTCGTTCTGAATAACGGCAAGCAATCCTTGACAGTGAAAGGTTGGCTACCTTGTCATCAGACAAATATCGCATACAATCTCGAGATACGACGTGACCGCATCTTTAATGTAAAAGATCTTCGTATTGACAAATCTAAAAAGGCCAACAAGAACAAAATCATTACAGAGACAGCCCGAAAAATGAAATCAAAAGGGTTTGCATGCGCTTCACTAACACCTGATCGATACAAAGAACTTGCAACCTCTGCGTATACGTCTATGGCATTGTGGACCTGTTGTACACTATATTCGCACTGGGAATTGCGCAAAATGAACTTGGACAAAATATTTCAGTCATTAGTCGACGATATTGAAGCGCTCATACTGCCAGATTCACAGGCAAGTCGGCCAAGATTCTTGTTTCAACCATTGGAAGAAACCAAGGTATTCATACAAAGGGCATTACAGCAAATGGGCGAGCTACCTTACGAAGACTGGGATGGATTTGCAGAGAGACGGTCATGGCACATTAGGATGCATTCCGACACCGGTTCTTTTAAGAAACCAGGACCACACATTCGCTGTCTAGAACACTACAAGAACCTTTGGACGACAACGTATTTAATAGAAGAAGCCAAGGCGTTGGCCCTGCACTACCGTGCAGATAACGTGACGCTGATAGAGGGGTCACCGTGCAAAGGTATTATACCGCAGGATGCATTGGTCGTTTGTCGAACGCTAGAAGATGCGTACAAGTGGAAATGTGAGGTGGCACACGGACAACTCTTCACGATGACATCAATGTTTAAAAACGACAGACTCAAAGAATTAGGTGTTGCAGAGTTGCGCATCCTACCAAGAAACGCTTGCATTTACATGCCATGGGCGCATCTATGGGGCCAGCGTGATTGGCTCAAGCTTGCCGAATTCTGTCCACAACACATCACATGCATTGGAAGGCTAGATCAATGGGCACCGCGCCGTGGTCAAGTGTTCAGAGATATGCTAACATCGAACAAATTCGATACTTCACGTGGATACCATGCTGCTGCGGACAACGTTGTAGAAATGCACGCAGATAATATAGCTGAGACAATTTCACAGATACAGGAACGCCACAAAGTCATTCAATGCTTTAGTGAGAATAAAATGCCAGACATTGATTGTGGTCGCAGGTGGCTGACCAAACCAAAACGCATTCGAACACTCAGACCATCGGACACCAGAGATGTACTCCTCTTCGAAGAACGCAAAATTCACTCGCCGGACAGAGAGACTGGGAATGCTTCCGTTCTTAACGTAAGGAACTATTCAGGCCTACGAGTGCCAGCTGTCGTCTACATATGTACAGAAGACACCACGCCATTCCACGTTCACGTTGCAAGAACAATCGCGAGAGACACATTGTACATCCTTAATCGTAAAAAGGGACTATTCTCCATTAAAAAACAGGCACCACCTAAATGCACATTAAACCCATTCACTTAAATCTTTTTATTTATATCCTTTAGAATTTTAGCACTAAGATCCCAACCTATACAACCATCCGTCACAGAAACGCCATACACCAACGGACGATTACTCAAACTCTGGTTGCCACTATGCAGAAACGACTCCATCATCAAACCTCGAACTTTTGCGTGTCTATTTGAACCTAAATATTGAAGAACGTCCATCTGATTTTCCCAACTCTTGCCAGAATTCCCATGTGAAGCGTCGATCACAATAGCGTTATTCATGTCCTCGCGTTCCAAACTCGACACCACCGCATCAACATCTTCCGTTTTGTAATTAGGCTTATCACCACCCCGTAATACAACACAACAGTTAGGATTGCCACGTGTATGAATAGCTGCCACGCGTCCATCTTGTGTCACACCCATAAACACTTTTGGCTCGCCTGCCGAGTGTATCGAATGAATGGCCACACTGACAGAACCATTGGTTGAGTTCTTGAACCCGACCGGCACGGATAATCCGGATGCCAGTTCTCTATGCGGTTGAGACTCTGTTGTCCGAGCACCGATGCACGCAAACGACAGCAAATCGTCAATATACTGAGGGGCGATCAACGACAGCGTCTCAGTGGCACACGGCAACCCAATACGTGTAATGTCTAAAAGCAATTTGCGGCTCAACAATACGCCTTGTTCCATACTGTTTGTACCGTCGAGATTTGGATCATGCATAAAGCCAGACCAACCTTTGCGTGTTCGCGGCTTCTCAAAATATGTTCGCATCACAAAAAACATTCTTGGACATTTCTTAGACAGGGCTGCAAGACGATTCGCGTAGTCCAATATTGCGATAGGATCATGAACAGAACACGGTCCCACAATCATCAATAATCGATCATCTTTGCCAGACAGTATATTCATGATAGTTTCTCTCCACTCCACAATATGAGCTTTTAGTTCAGGCGAAATAGGCATTTGCTTTTTTAGTGCCCCAGGTGTGATCATTACGTCGGCAGAAGCGCGCGTGTTCGTAGACATGTTTTCATATTTATCAACAGCTTTTGTACACTAGATATTAAGAACCAATTGGATTTCACATTTTCACATATTGATGATAGTGACCAGTCATCGGAAATATTACATCGCGTATAACCTCCAAGGGCAAAGGTAATCGCCTTATTTGTATTCGCTCATTCTCACGCCTTTCCAACCAACCTTCTATGAGACGTTTGACTTCGAAATGATTTCTCCTTATCGAAACCTGCAATGGCGTTTCATTGTCATTACTAGCCTGGTTCACATCTATACCCGGAGCCGCCAAAAGCAACTTGACAACCTCGACGTGGCCATTCCGAATCGCAGCCCAAAGTGGCGTCGAACCACCATTATCGGCCTGGTTCACATCTATGCCCGGAGCCGCCAAAAGC
>Ga0209119_1000068_pt1 | contig 105992 bp, 95 predicted proteins | sample COG_03_FD_184747 | JGI IMG/M metagenome (GOLD analysis project Ga0209119, IMG submission 184747) | Pelagic Microbial community sample from North Sea - COGITO 998_met_03 (SPAdes) (version 2) | ecosystem: Environmental > Aquatic > Marine > Neritic zone/Coastal water | place: Helgoland, sampling...
AAACAACTTTAAAAAAAGTAATTTGAGGATTACCGGTAAGGTAAACATCTTGTGCGCCATAAGCGACGAGTTGCATTAAAGCACCAGCCATTGTGTATATAACCTATATTAGAAAATAAATATTAGAGAAAAAATATTAGAAAATTAATTTTAGAAAATTAATTTTAAATTTATTGTGAGAAATTTAATATTAAAATTTATTTAGAAAATTTTTAATATTTTTTTTTCTAAAATATTAATTTTTATACGTAAAATCTTATAATTATTAAAAAATTATTATAAAATTATTATAATTAAATTAATATCAATATTAATATTTTTTATTGTATTTAGTTAGAGTAAGCAAGACCACCCATACCAGAAGCAACTCTTAAGACATTGTAACTGTGAGCGAAAACATTAAGTTGGGTTTTTGAATTTAATTCAGCATTATTAGTAATGCTTAATTCAGCGTTATCAATTCTTGAAAAATTACAAGTTCCAGATGGTTGATGTTCTTCTGGTCTTAAAGCAAATGAATAGCAGTTAACTCCAGTTTTTGGGTTACCTGAATGGTGTTGATAAACTTGAGTTTGATTGAAGTAATCACCATTTCTTGAAGCAAATCTATCTTGACCGTTTAATTTTAAGATAGCACTTGAGCATGGGTTTGTAGTGTTACCTCCGTCAGTGTTGTCATTACCGTAATTTCCGAAAGTTGTATCACCGTTACTGTAAACCCAAACTAATTCTTTAACAGGGTGGTTAAAGGTTAATTTAATGTTATCTGTTGAACCTTGAGTAACATTATCGGTATTTTCTTGAACTGTTTCAATTAAATATTCGTGTGTGTTTTGGGCAAAGTTTTTACGTTCTTCAGTATCAAGGAAAATGTAATCAGCCCATAAACTGACATTAGCTAAATCTGTAACATTAGAGTTAGCCGTTGACACTTCTCCTGTTAAATGTGTCATATGAGTTTTTTTGGCAAACTCGAGAACAATTTCGACTTCGTGATATTGGAGTGCGATTAAAGGAATTGCCAATCCAGGGTTTCTGCAGAATGAAAATTGTAATGGAGTATTGACTGTTTGTGAAACAGTTGAAGCTTCTTCAGCAGTACTTGAAGTACCAATTAAACCAGAAGCAATAGCTCCTTTAGTTGAACCTACCGCGGTTTGTATTCTTGAACCAACTAAACCATTTAATTGTAAAGATTCATCATAACTGCTGGTTAATTCAGTCCAGACATCCATCCACATTCCACTTTGTTTGTCAATTTTTTGGCCACCTATTCTAAGTTCAGCAGATTTAATCATATTAAATCCAGGTCTTGGATTATACATTCTTTTACCATCAATTGATGATTCTGCGAAAGTAGCTTCAACGTAGCAAGCACCAACTAAATCACCATTTCTAGCAATTCTACAAGTAACTTTGTTATTGTAGTTTGGTGTACCAGTTAAGGCTTGTTCCATAGATTCCATAGCAAAATTTGTGTGTCTTCTGTAAACAACTTTGAAGAAAGTAATTTGAGGATTACCTGTAAGGTAAACATCTTGTGCGCCATAAGCGACGAGTTGCATTAAAGCACCAGCCATTGTGTATATAACCTATATTAGAAAATAAATATTGGAAAATAATTTTTATAAAATTTATTATTGTTTTTTTATGAGAAAATTAATATTAAAAATATTTTAGAATATTTTTAATATTTTTTTTTCTAAAATATTAATTTTTTATACGTAAAATATGACATTTCAAAAAAATAATCAGATTTTAATATTTATATTATAATAATAATATTTGTATTATATTTAGTTAGAGTAAGCAAGACCTCCCATACCAGAGGCAACTCTTAAGACATTGTATCCGTGAGCAAAAACAGTGATTGCTGTAACTGTAGAAGCAGCTGGGGTAACAACAAGTTCAGCATTATCAATTCTTGAAAAGTTACAAGTTCCAGATGGTTGATGTTCTTCTGGTTTTAAAGCAAACGAATAACAGTTAATACCAGTTGCTGGGCATCCAGTGTGGTGTTGGTATGGTTGAATATCATTAAAATAAGTAGCCTCTCTTTCAGAAAATCTATTTTGTCCGTTTAATCTTAATAAACCTTTTGATAATGAATTCACACCATCGGCGGCATTAGCAGCACCTTTAGCTGAGTAATTACTAAAATTATCACCAGTAGTAGCAGTGTTAGTTGAGTGTGAAGCAACCCAGATTAATTCTTTAACAGGATGGTTAAATGGTAATCTGATACTATTTTGATTTGTTCCACTTATTGATGATGTTACAGTTTGAACTGTTTCGATTAAATATTCGTGTGGGTTTTGGGCAAAAGTTTTTCTTTCTTCAGTATCTAAGAAAATGTAATCACACCATAATGAAACATTTGATAATTTTACATCCACGGCATCAGTCGTTTTTGAAACTGCATTTGCGTTAGCAGCAGTTGTTAAAACAAGCTCAACTTCGTGATATTGAAGAGCAATTAATGGTAAAGCAAGACCTGGATTTCGGCAGAAAGAAAATTGTAAAGGAACGTGAGCAGTTGTTATACCGGTAACAGTAGTGTTAACAACACCATGATCATCACTTAAGTTAACTCTTCTTTGAGTTGAGTCTCCAACCATAACATCTAATAATCTTTTTTGATCACTTGATTTTGTAAGTTCAGTCCAAACATTCATCCAAGTCCCACTTTGTCTATCTATTAATTGTCCTCCAATTCTTAATTCTACCTCTTTTAACATAGCAAAACCAACTCTATTACATTGGTGTGTCGGATCACCTCCAATAGTCATTTCAACCCAAGTTCTACCAACTAAGTCGCCATTTCTAGAGACTTTACAAGTTAATCTTGAGTTAAAAGCAGTTGTATCACCTTCAACGGTTTGTTCCATAGATTCCATAGCAAAATTAGTGTGTCTTTTGTAGACAACTTTAAAAAAAGTAATTTGAGGATTACCGGTAAGGTAAACATCTTGTGCGCCATAAGCGACGAGTTGCATTAAAGCACCAGCCATTGTGTATATAACCTATATTAGATAAAAAATTTAGATTTTTAAATTTTTTATTTTTAAATCTATTTTTTTTTGTTAAATTAGTATTAAAATACTATTAAAAGTTACATTTTTTAAAAAAAAATTATATTTAAAGGTTTTTTTAAGTAATTTATTATATTAAAATGCCTTCGAGCAATTTTAGAATTAAAAATAAAAATAAAAATAAAAATAAAAATAAAAATAATGTAAAAGATTCTAATACATTAGAGAATAAACATAAACAAATGGTTATGAATATTGGTAATGAAATAAATTCATTAGACCAACTAAAAAAAAAACGTGAAAAAGTAAATAGTGACTTAAATAAAATTGAAGAATATAAGAATAAACATATTGTTTTTGATATAGAAAAACGAGCAACCTTATTAAATTTAAAACATAAATATACTGATGAAATTACAAAAATTGAAAATAATGATTCTGAAATAAATTATTACGATTTAACAGGTGATTTATTAAATGATTATTATGATTTAAGAAAGAATACTGAAAATATTACTGAATCTAAAAATATTTTAGAATTTTTAAATTCAGATATAAGACAAGATGATAAACAAAACAGTCGTGCTGAGTTATTTAATACTTTTTGTAAAAGAATTGATGGCATAAGAATTAATAAAGATAATGGAAAAAATAGAATAAAATATTGTACTATTTGTAATGTGGAAAAAATTCTTGATTATAGCAAATCTTCATATATATGTCCTAGTTGTGGATTAATGGAATTTATAATTATAGATGAAGATAAACAAATTAAAGATTATTCACCTTATCAAAGAAGAAATCATTTTAAAGAATGGTTGAATCAATTTCAAGCTAAAGAAACAACAGATATTTCTGAAGAAATATTCATAAATATTATAAACGAATTAAATAAAAAAAGAATCACAAATTTAACCAATATTTCTAGACAAAATATTCAACCTATTTTAAAAAAATTAGGTTATAATAAATTATATGAACATATCCCATTTATTATTAATAAATTATCAGGACAACCACCTCCACATATTACTAATGAAATGGAAGAAAAATTTATTAATATGTTTTTCCAAATACAAGAACCTTGGGATTTATACAAACCAAAAGGTAGAAAAAATTTTTTATCCTATCCTTATATATTATATAAATTTAGCGAATTATTAGATTTAGATGATTTACTTGTATATTTTCCAATGTTAAAACCAACTAAATTAATGGAACAAGATATTATTTGGAGTAAATTTTGTAAGCATTTGAAATGGGAATTTTATCCAACAACTTAAAATTAAAAAACAAATTTATATTTAAAAGAATATTTTTTATAGTAACTATATGACAGATCAAGAAGTATTACCTATGGTACCCCGCGGACAATCTTTTGTTTGTTTATCTTTCTTAAGTAATAAAGAAGATTCTTCTATTACTACAACAGGTGTTCGTATTGGTGGTGTTTTTGAAACATATGACAGAGCTTGTGCTCATGCTAAACTAATTCAAGAACACGATGATAGACATCACGTTTTTGTAGGAGATGTTGGAAAATGGTTACCGTACGATCCAGATCCAAATTCAGATAAAGTAAATGATTCAGAATATGCTAACGACCAACTTAATACTATTATGAAAGGACATAAAGATAATATGGAAAAAGCACGAGTGTTCCACGAAATGAGGAAAACCGAGAAAATGGTTGATAATCTTAATGAAAATCTTGAATCTAAAAATACTTTGAAAAATGAAATTACAGAAAAATTAAGCAAGATAAAATCTATGGAAGAAGCTAAAACATTAACAATTAGTTTAGATAATATAGATGAACAAATTAAGAAGATGGAAGAAAAACTAGAATCTTGTCAAGAAAATAATACTAATCTTAAAAAGGAACTCGATGATTTAGGAGAGGCTAAAAATACCGATCCCCCAGATATTAATATTTAACTTTTTCTATTATTAAATTCATATTATTTTTCTTTTTATTAACCATACTATTAATATTAAATACTTCTATTTTTTTATTCCAATATTGATCATAATTTTTTTTGTGAAATTTTTTATATTTTTTTGAACCCATTGTAAATTCGGGAGTTTCTTTTGCTTTATACCAAAAAACTTTTTTAGTTACATCGGTTGAATGTACTCTATTATTAATTACCATACAACCATAATCTGCAGTCACTTGAGTAAATACTTGTTGAAATACATCAAAACTTGGAAACATTCCGGCGTAATGATCATATAATCTTTTTCTATTAGATATGAAATCTTCAGCTAATAAAAAAATAAAATCAAAGTTACTACGCATTTCAGGTGGTATACCGATTGCATATTGCATTGTTAATATAAATGATAAATGATGATGGCGTCCATTAAAAAATAATTCTAAAATTTGCTCTTCTTTAACCCAAGTGCCTTTTGAAGACATACAATCATCCATAATTAATATAACACGATCGTCTTTTAATTTTTTTCCTTCTTTTTTTCTTATATTATTATCTTCTGACATTTTAGACTGTCTGCTATATAATCTATTTAGAATACCTGTACTATAATTATTATAAATATAAATATCTGGTATAAATTCACCGTAAAATTTATTTAATTTTTCAGTTTTACTTATTGCCATAGCAGTAGGTATCTCTTTTTTATGAAATAAAATTTCTCTTGTTAAATAACTTTTACCCGATGCTCTTTTTGCTATCATTGCGATTGTAACATTATCTGGCATCTCTTTAATATTAAATTTGTGTATTCTTAAGCGCGAAGAACCTAATTTTATATCTTTTAATGTCATTAAATTAATGTAGATTTTATAAATTTAAAAGTTAACCCTATTTGTATAAATTTCTGGTAGTACCTTTTCTATTTTATCTATTTTTATAGTTTCGTTATTAAAAGTGTAAACTAATAATATTATACTAATTACAAATATTATAGTTTTTGATTTATTAAATATATTTTTTAAAGATTTATCAGATTTATAAGATTTATCAGATTTATCAGATTTATAAGATTTATCAGATTTACTAAATAAATATATTATACTTGATGTAAATAAAATTACTAGAAATATTGGATACATTAATTTATATTAGAAATGTTTTTCTAATATAAATATATATGGCTTTAAACAGTATAGTTAATAAATTACTAAAATATGTTATAATGAGTTTATTGATGTATAGTTCTGTTAGTTTTATACCAGAACAATCAGTTAATACTATAGATACTCTAAAAATAACATTTGTAGTGTCAATTTTATTTGCGATATTCGATAGAATATTGCCGTCTATTCATTATAATGATGATAATAATAATTAATAATATTCAAATATTCAAATAATTATTAAAAAATTTATCTCTATTCTTTTTTTCATGCTTTTCTTGTGTATTAATATTTGTATCTTGTTCTATAATACCATTATTACTTTTAATATCACTATTTGAAAAAATGTCTTGATAATTTTTATGAGATTTTTCTTGATTATATGTTAATGATTCAGTGTCTGCTAAATTATTTTCAATTTGTTTTTTAACATTGCTATTTACAGATAAACTTTTAGTTTCCGCTGACTTATTAATAGACTGATTGATTATTTTTTTTAAAGTCGAAGATGAATTATTTATACTATTTTGTCTATGAAAAATATCATTTGATTCAGTAAATTTAACATTATTATCAATAATGTTTAATAATTGATTTTTAATATTTTGAGTATTAATTGATTTTTCTGAATTTTTATTTTGCGAATTATATTTAATATTATTACTTGGACGTTCACTATGATTATCACTATAATGTTTATGTTCACTTCGACGTTCACTATGATTATCACTTTTATGTTTATTTTTATGTTTATTTTTATGTTTATTTTTATGTTCACTTCGACTATCACTACGACGATCACTTCGACTATCACTTCGACGATCACTTCGACTATCACTTCGACGATCACTTCGACGATCACTTCGACGATCACTTCGACGATCACTTCGACGATCACTATAATTTTTATGATCACTTTGATTATCACTATTAATCTTAATCATTTTTTCATTATCTTTTTTAATTGATTCTTGTTCTGAATCAATTTCTAATAATAAAGGAATATTTTTAAATTTACTATTTATAAGATTTACGTCAAAATTAAATTCTTCTCCTTTATTTTGATTTTCCCCCAAGTATTTATCTAAAATTAATTTCATAGGTAAAATTTTTCTTATTGTTGATATAATAGATTTTTCTATTAATTCAATTGAATCTTTATAATTTCTTTTTAAATCTAATCCAGAATAATCGTGATAATATAAAAATGGATCGTCCCATATTCTTCTAGCACTTTCAATATATATAGTATGAATAAAATTTAAAATGTTAATATCATTATATACACTAAGTGGTATATTTTTATTTGTTAAAATTTTTATATTTGATTTAATTACTGCTTTTATTAAATCAATTAACCAAGGATATTTATCTCTAGTATTATTTATAATTCGCTCATATTCTTTTTTTAATATATCATTATCCCATTTTGGGATTTGTTTCAGTAATTTTTGAAAAGTTTTTAATACTTTTTGTTCTGTGCTACAATCATTAGCCTTTTTATATAAATATGTAAATCCATCATAAATATGAGGAGCTAAAATTTCTAATAATAATTCAGTATATTCTTTTTTTAATTCAATAAGTAAATTTATATTCATTGTATTATATATATATTATTTAGATATTATTTTTAAATTAATACAAGTATTCAATTTCGCCAGGAATTTCATAAGTTGTATCATTAATTATTTTATTAACTGTTGAATCGTCCAATTCGCCAAAATCTAATTTAATTTTAGTTAAATCTATTTCATTGTATACTTTACTATACTTATCTTCTATTTTAGCTTTTAATATATCAAATTCTTCTTCTGTAAATTGTAAATCAAAATATGTATTAAAATTATATCTAGCTTCACTTAAATTTTCTTTACATTTTTTACTTAAATATTGTGGTTTAGAATTACAATTTTCTAAACAACAATCATTATTAAAATTTTCTCTACTTTTACCATGGATAAATAAATAAATAAATAAAATAGATAATAAAAGTATTATTAACTTCATATATATATTTTATTAGAAAAAAAATTATATATTGTCTATTTTACTTTCAATTAATTTCTTTTCTTTTGTTGTCAAACTAATAAATTCAACTGTTTTATCTATTTTTAAACATAATTCAATGTCTTTTATATTTATATTTTTTTTATAAGATTTTAAAATTGTAATTAATTTTTCATTTTCATTATTTTTAAATAATGTATTACTAAATTTACATAAAATGAGTAGCTCTTCAATATTTTTTTTATTTATAATTTTATGTAAACTATTTATATTTTTCTTATTTATATTTTTTAAAGACGTTTTATTTAAATCAGCGCTAAATTTAATATCATTATATTTTAATAAATAGTCTGATTTATTTATCCAATAAGAAGTATTTAAACAGGTATAATAACCGTGTATATTTTGTAAATACCAATTTTGGTCTGTATATATACTAGTTTCTATCAGGTCTCCTATTGATATTGAATTTGATATATTTAATAGTTGATCAAGTTGTAATTTCCAATTATCCTTTTTTTGTAATACTTTTTTATAATAATTTTCATTTATCATTAAAGGTAGTAAAACTTTTTCAGTTTCATATAATCTATAAGTTGTATTATAATCATTATATTTATTTAGTAAATTGATAGAAGCGTCATATAATCCTATATCTACATTCTTTTTTATTGAGTTATCAATAAATTCATCGGTATTTTTATTATTTAATTCTTTATAGTTATATGAAAATTCCTGTAAAATATTAATCAATCGTCTTATATCTTTTTGACTAAACTCTATCAGTTTTAATATATTTTCATTATTTGTTATTTGTAGTTTTTCTTTTTTACATATATAATGTACATATTTTATCAAATCAAATGTAGAAGGAGGTGGGAATTTAATTTCTGTACAATTTTTTTTTAAATCATTAATTAACTTGCTATGATGATTATTTGAAATAAATATTAATGGAAATAGTTTATGTTTATTATTATTTTTATAAATTGATAATATAAATTTTCTTTCATTTGACAATGATATTAATTCAGTTTCATCAAAAACAACGGCTATTTTTTTTTTAGTCGTATTTTTAATATTTACCTTACAATTAATAGAATTATTATAATTATAAATATCTAAGAAATCATCATCTGCTCTATGTTTTTTAATATCATCTGGATAAATAATATTGTAATTATAATTATATTTGTCTAATAATAATTTAGTTATTAGAGATTTACCAATACCATATGTACCTGTTATTATTATAGAATTTTCATTATGAGTATCAAATGTTTCTAACCATCTATCTAAAATTTTAATATTATTTTTATTACCAATAAATTCTTTAATATTATTCGGTTTCCATTTATTAATCCATAATTCTTTCATTATTACCATTATAAATTTATCTTTAAAAATATTAAAATATCAATTATTTTTAAAATATATAAAAAATTTTTAATTTTTAAGTTTAAAAAAATTAAAAATCTTTAAAAATTTTTCTAAATTTAATTTCTAAATTATAGTATATATAAATGCCAAGAGGTTCAAAAAGAAGTGCCCCTAAAAGTGGTAACACTATCGAAAAAGAAGTTGCCAACTTATTTGCTTTAGGTAATAACGCGAATCAAAATACTTTATTAACACTCCGAAATAAATATGGAGACGACCAATTAGTTGATGAAATTGAAAGAGTTTTTGTTCATAGACACGCGGATGTTGTCAAAAAAGCTAAAAACTTTGCCAGCGCCGTCAGAAACAAATATGCTCACGCTAATATTCCATATCATATGATTTTAGAAAAAGCTAAACTTCACGCTAGAAAACATAGTTTATCAGCTGCTGAATTCGCTGAATTCCAAAGAATGTTTGAACAAGAATTAGCTGGTACTTCAAGACAAAATGAAGTTGTTGTTCCTGTTACTAATATGATGAGAATCTTAGGAAACCTAGCTGAAGCAGGAAAAGGAGGTGACGGTAGATTTACTTTACAAGGTGGAGATTACAAAGCACTCCAAGAAATCTTAAAATTATACGCTGACTCAAAACAGCTCCACGCTCAAGTTGTTCTCCAATCTTTAGTTTACGGTGATGGTTTACTTGATGGTGCAACATCAACACACGGTCCTATTTCACCTGAAGCTTTAGTTGTTCGTTTTGATAAAAACAAACACAATCAAACCGACCACATTCATCCTTTACTCGTTGCTCTTTTCTTAAGAGCTAACCACGAATTCGATAATCACTTTTTATTAAGTAATATCGCTGGTATTGTTAAATCCAGATACAACAAAGAAGCTTTAACTACTAGAGCAGACTACGAATTATTCTACGATATGGTCACTGACCCAAATGATATTATCTGCGATCACAGATCACCAATGGCTGATTTACTTCACAGAGCTAATTTACAAAATTCATTATGGCACAATGTTATTTCATTAAGAAATGGTAGATGCTACGATGAATCATTCAGAAACTTTATGGCAAATGTTGATGTTTGTAGATTAAATAAATACGATAATCCTGACCTCGTCTACGGTAGACACGATGGTACTATCGCTAAAAGACTTTTATCTGCTTTCTCATATAGACCAACTGTTGTAACTACAAGACCAGTTCAAACTGTTATTATGGCGAACAACCCATATTCTGTTAATGTTAGACCAACTGTTACTAGAATTCCTATGGTTACATTCAGAGCTACAACTAGATCAAACTACACTGATGCTAGAAGTAACGCAATTTTCTTAAGATCTGAATTATCTCAAGCACAAAGACAATATTTTATTGAAGGTAATGTTGTTGTCCAAAGAGAAGTAAACATTTTATACTCTAGAGGTAATGTTATTGTTTACATTGACAGAAGAGGAACAAGAATCGACCTCCAAAATTACCCAACAATGCACTATAACCAAGTCCCAGTCGGTGTTAACGGGTTTGAAAGAATTAATACTAATATTAAAGTATTAATGGCCGCATTTGATAAAGATCAAACAACCGCAGTAACTGTTTGTGGCGGAACAACACAAATTAAAAATATTTCACAGGAAACTGGAGTAAGAAGTGATTCTATTTGTAATGATATTTTAGTTGGTCATACAACTGATAGACACGATAAGTATTATTTATCTGCATTATTATGTGCTAATATTACTAAAATTAATCAAAATTTATCTGGTTCTAGAACTGACGAAGATGTTGTTATTGGTTCAAGAGCTTATGTTAATACGTTTGGTTCACGTACTAGAGATCCTGTTATGTTTACATCAGTAGGTGCCGACGATGACCAGTTATTTGCCCAAAGAAAGTTAAGAGAAATAACTACAGGAAGTGCACAAGAAGTAATACCTACGAATGAGCCAAATGGAAGCACTTATCTAAATTTTATCCAATATGATCCAATGATTACAGTTGGAATGAGAACAGTAGGAGGCAACCAAAATACTTCACCATATACAGCTGCAGAGTGGGATTTAGCGACAGGAAAAGTTCCAGTAAATAATGGTATACCTGTTAGAGATGCTTTATGTAATACCGGTTTACTCCTTGTATTAACTAACGAAAACTTAGTTAAAAACTTAAGAGTCAGGTCAACTAATGCTTAAATATAATAATATCATAAAATATCATAAAATATCATAAAATATCATAAAATATCATAAAATATCATAAAATATTATAAATAATTAAATATAATTATTTATAAATTTTTTATAAATTTGTTAAAAATTATAGAAATAGATATATTCTTTTGTAATACCTCTCTTATTATTTGCTGATTTAGGTCTTTCAAGTATATCTAAATTTCCCATTGAATTAAAATCATCTAAATATTTAATATAACCAATTAAACCTTGCATAACAGTAGGAACTACTAAATTTAAAAATATTTTATTTAGTGCTTTTGCTTGTTCTTCAGGTAATCCAAAATCTAATACATAATGTGTTTGATTATGTTGTAAATATACATACCTCATAACAGACAACATTAAAGTTCTTTTTTGTGAGTTAATCATAATTCTTTGATTGTATTTTTCTTGTGTCATTTTTAAAATATATTTTTTTATTTGTGTATTTAAGTTATCAATATTTTTTTCACTAAAAAAAATTAATCCTGATTGTGATGGTACAAAATTAATTAAGTTTCTTACTCTATCTTTATCTCTATCAGTAAATTCCATATATAATACTATAGATAAAAATTATTCAAATCTATAAGTTTCTATTAATCCGCTTGATGAGTAGTTTACATTTCCATCTTTATCGTGAGCAACATCTTCATTATTACTATAATTTAATAATTCCGATTTAAATTTAAGATCATTAACATTATAATTCCCATTAGTTTTAGTAATTACATTCACTTTTGTTGGATCATCAGACATAGATTCAATTATAGCCCATTCATATTCATCAAAATTTTTCATATAAACAACCAAATTTCCAGGTTCCATTTTTGGTAATACTCCTTCCATAAGATTATCTTTCTCCGATTTTAATATTGGTGTTCCAATTCTATTATGAAGTAATTCTGGAAATGACTTGCCTAAAAGGTCTTTTATTTTGGTCTTCTTTAATAATGCTTTTCTATTTTCTAATAAATTTTTTACATTATCACGTGTTCCGTATATTTGACCATTTAAATTATCTAAATCAGTTTTAATAGGTTTCAAGTAACCAATAATATTGTCTATTTTAGTCATTATCATTGGTGGAGGATTTAACTCTCCTAAAATTTTTTCAAATATATTAATTAAATATTTATAATGATTTTCAGTTATTATATTATTTTTTCCGCTGATAATATGTGTATTATCTTTTAGTGAGGAAGAAAATTTATTTACTTCTCCATTTGGATCCAAGATAAGTTTAAATATTTGATCATCGCCAGTAATCTGATCATCTAATTCTTGTGTTCTGTTGTTTCCATATAAACCTCTTGAATGATCTTTATATCTAGAATCAACTAAAACTAAATATCCGTAATTAGGAACATAAAAATTAAAACCATCAACTTTATATAACCAATAATTTAAACTATGATAATTAATATATAAATCTTTAATAAAGATATTATCAAGATCAAAATCAAAAAATAATAGTTCGTGTTCCTCCATTACAGCTACTGCGTACATCAACTGAAATAATACTGAATACCATACCTTTTCTGAATGATCACCTGTTGAAATCATTTTGAATAAATTACCTTTTCTATCATAAATTGGTTTTCCCCATTGATGCATACTTGTAGTTGGAGCTTCTGTTACTGCTAATAAAGAAACTCCACTTCTACCTGATAATTTATCTTCAATATTAGCATTTACACCAAATAAATCAGTTAATTTATTACTTTGTTTAGTTGTTCCTGGTACTGGATTACCAGCAGCATCTATCTGGTCATAACTATAAGGTTGTGAATCTAAATCTTGGTGTGCTTTCTTTGAATTTCCATAAAGTAAATCTAAATATCCACCAGCACCTCTATTACTTTGTATAACAGATTCTAATTGGGTATAATCAATATTAGAGTAAGTATCTATAGCATGAAATAATATTGTTATAAAATTCGGTGATATTTTTCGTTGTAATATAACATCTCTAATATATTCATAATAATGTATTTCCCTCCAAACATCATAATCTCTCCAAGATACAAATCTTTCTTCGGGTCCTGGAACATTAACTTTATAACGTTCTGCTTTCCATCTGTTTATATCGGTTGATAATAAATCTCTTTCGATTCCTTCTTTTGAATCTATATTAGTAATAGCATTAGTTATAGATAGGTCTGGTGTTGGTTTATTTACTTCTTCTAAATGTTGTTTTGCTACTTTTAGATGTTTTAATTTAGGGTTTAATTTTTTTAATTGAAAATTAGATAATCTATCAGTATTCCATAAAGCACCATTTGATAAACTATAAATTCTCAAGTTTAATCCTAAAGATGTTTTAGCTATTCCTAAATTACTTCCATCATATCTAACTGGATAAGCCATATTATAAAGTAAGAAATTTACAGGTATATCTGAATATGGATTTTGATTACCTAAACCATATGGATTAAATTGTAACATTCTAAAATATGACAAAAGAGATTTAGCATCATTTCTGTCAGTTTCTAATGTTAATTGTAATATTTCGTTATTATTTGGTTGTACAGAATTATTGATAAATTTAATTATTCTTTGACGATCGTGAATTTTAACCATTGAATAAGTATATGGATCACCTGGTACAATATCTTCATAAAGCATATTTAACATTGTGTGATCATTTGACGAAGGATTACCTAATTTAATATTATATACTTTCTGTAAAGGTATTTCATTTCTTTTCTTTAATGGTGCTGACATAGGCCACGGCATAGAATCGTAATCATAAACAAACCCAGGTGGATAAGTTTCTTCTCCTCCTAAAGGTATAAATCCTGGATTATCATACTTTGGGTGTGTATGACTTGCTTGAGGTTTTAAATCAGGTTGATAAATTTTTTGTTCTGCTAATACTGGCATTTGCCTAACGTCCGAATTATATTTTGGTTTTGAGTCGTATTTACTATTACTATCTCTTGAATCACGTCTTTGATCATATCGTGGTTTATCAGAATCATATCTAGGTTTATCAGAGTTCCAAGAATCATTTCTAGGTTTATAAGAATCATTTCTAGGTTTATCATAGTCATTTCTAGGTTTATAAGAATCATTTCTAGGTTTATCATAGTCATTTCTAGGTTTATAAGAATCATTTCTAGGTTTATCATAGTCATTTCTAGGTTTATAAGAATCATTTCTAGGTTTATCAGAGTCATATCTAGGTTTATAAGAATCATTTCTAGGTTTATCAGAGTCATTTCTAGGTTTATAAGAATCATTTCTAGGTTTATCAGAGTCATATCTAGGTTTATAAGAATCATTTCTAGGTTTATCAGAATCATATCTAGGTTTATCAGAGTCATTTCTAGGTTTATAAGAATCATTTCTGGATTTATCAGAATCATATCTAGATTTATCAGAGTCATTTCTGGATTTATCAGAATCATATCTAGATTTATCAGAGTCATTTCTGGATTTATCAGAGTCATTTCTGGATTTATCAGAGTCATTTCTGGATTTATCAGAGTCATTTCGGGATTTATCAGAGTCATATCTAGATTTATCAGAGTCATTACTGGATTTATCAGAGTCATTTCTGGATTTATCAGAATCATATCTAGGTTTATCAGAGTCATATCTAGATTTATCAGAATCATATCTAGGTTTATCTTTATTAAATTTTCTAAATTGTTTACTTTTTTGAGAATAATCAGACATACTTGAATCATTATCAGATGATTGTGTTTGTGTATCTGTTTCAACTTTATCAAATGGTTTAGACTTGTCAGATGGTTTCTCATCAATTGATCCTTGTGGATAAGTTTTTTTTTTTGGTAATTTGTCATGATCTCTATCCCACACATCTTTTTCTTTAAACTTTCTAGGTTTATAAAAATCGGGATTTTTATAAATTGTCTGTGTTGATATTTTCTCAGGTTCTTTTGGTTCTATTTTCATTATTTCATTATTCCGTACTTCTCTAACTTTTGCTTTATCTTTTGTATCAAATGGATTTAAAAATGAACTTCCTTCTTTTTTAGGATCATTATCTGATTTATCAGATTCATTATCAGAAGGCGTGTGTTCGGGGAGTTTCTTATCTTTTATAGTGTATTCTTCTTTACTTTCCCAAGGTTTAGGTTTCTCTTCAGTTTTTTTAAAATTAGGTTTAATAAAACTTCTTTTATTTGCTGCTTGTGGATTAAATGGTGAATTATTTGGGAAATTTACAACTCCCGATTTATTTTTTCTTTTATTATGTTGTTCATCTTCCTTATTTTGCTTAAATACCGTTCTCTTATCATTTGTATTAAACGGGTCATTATAAATTCTGTTGATGGGTAAAGCTTCTATACCACCTCCTCCTTTTTGTTCAATATCAGAATTATTACTATCAGAATTATTACTATCAGAATTATTATTATCTACATCTATTCTTGTTAATTTAGTATCATCTTTTACATCTTTAATATTTCTTGTTAAAAATACAACTTTTTGATTACCTAAAACACTATTATTATCAGACTCCATTAATACATTAATAATATTATTTTTATCCTTAGATTTATTAACCACGTTTTTTATAGAATAATTTGTATAGTAATTATTTTCTGACATTACATCTGTATAATTTTTTGGTTTATCTGCATATTCAGCAAAATATTCATCATCTAATAAATCTTTTGGTTTAAATAATTCTACATTTTCTTCTAAATAATAATTATTTGTTTTATTTCTATATTTTTTTGGTAAAACTTTATCAAAAAATGTTTTTGTTTCTTTATTACAAGCTATATCAAAATAATCACTATGATAAATATTATTTAAAAAATAATGAATATCAAAATAATCATTTTCTTTATCATTAAATGGTATATTCTTATCATTTGAATAATTTTGTGGAATTTTTGAATTAGTAAAATTTGTTATCTTGATATCTATATCACTTTCTTTCAAATAATATTTTTTATCATTATAATAATACAAAACACATTCTTTTTTATTTTTTTTAATATATAAATATATATTTTTTAAATTTAATTTGTTGTGTCTAAATCCTTTATATTCATCTTGTATAATAGCTAATGTATGAAATGTTTGAAATAAAATAGGTTTTAGGGTACATTTATTAGTTTTTAAATAATTTTCCATTATAGACCCTTTAAAAAAATTTTCCTTTACTTTTATAGAAAACATATTTGTTATTTCTTCATTTTCTAACAATCTTATATAATCTTCATACGAGGTATAACTTTTTAAAATATCAGAAATTTGTTGGAATTCTGTATCTATATTTAGTACTGGAAGTAAAATATGTTTTATTTTTTTATTTAATACGAGATGACTGAATAAATAAGATATTAAACTATCCATATTATTAGAATCCTCAAAATCATCTATTTTATTCAAATCAGTATAAGGTGTAATACTCATATACAGTGAGAAATTATCAGAATATCTTTTTAAAATTGTACTATAGTTATGTTTATTATAACATATTAATTTAAATTTACCAGTTAATATATCTGTTAAAATAATATTATAATCCTTACTATCAATATGTTTAAATTTTATATCGTTTAAAGAAATATTCTGTAAGTCTATACTATCTACATCTACATTTATATTCTTATTTGTTTTTGAATAATTTAAAGAATATAATAAATTAACTTTATAATCAAGATCCATATATATATAGTAAGATTTTATAATTTAAAAAATACTATGTTATATTTCTAATAATTCTATTTCTGAAATATAATTTAATTTATGTATATTATTTTTATAATTTAATATATAAATAATTTGTATTATATAAGCTTCTAAATGTATTACATTTCTTGTCCCTTGTGTTATTCTATTTTCAAAAATAGATGTACTATTTATAATATGATATTTAATATTAATAGGTAAATCAAACTCTAATAATTTTTTTAATATTGTTCTAATAATAAGTTGAAACTTAATATTTGTTATAAAAAGAATATAAACACTTTCTCTCATTTTAATAATAAGATCTTTAATATACTTATTATTATATTTTTGACATACCATCATTTTTTGAATTAAATCATCTAATATATATTTCCAAGATTCATATTCTATTTCCATTTTATTTTTTTTAAATTCTAATAACCATATTGCATTATTTAACTTGTTATCAACTTTATTAATAATAAGTTTTAAATCGTCTTCTTCAAGTTTTATTTTTTCTTTTGTTGATATTTCTAATAAAGTTTTTACTATATCATTATTTTGTGGTAATGGTACTTTTATTAAAATACATCTACTTTTAATAGGTTCTATTATTTTTGATAATTGATTTGAAATAAATATAAATTTACAAATATTAGCATACTTTTCCATTGTTCTTCTTAGTGATGCTTGTGCGTAGTAAGATAAATTATCTATTTTATCAATAACTACAATCTTAAAGAGTTTTTTATATTTTAAAATAGTTAATATTTCTGTTTTAGCATAATCTTGTATTATTTCTTGAATTAGATATTTATCAAACCCGTTATTATTTGGTTCAATAACAATATGACATTTGCTTTGTTTTATGATAACTTTTGTTTTTGTGTTACTATATCCACTAATTATATATTCTACATCTTGTAATTTAACCATTTTTTCTCCATATATTTTTTGTAATAATCTATTAACAATATATTCTTTATTATTCCCTTCTGGTCCATAGACAATTAAATGATGAAAATTAGCGTATCTAATACTATTATCTTGAATTGTTTTTAATTTAGATAAAATTATATTTTTTGGTTGGTCAAATATAGTATGTAAATTATTATAAATTTCCGTATGTGTATCAAATGAATCTAAAATTTTATCTACTATATCTTCATTAAATGTTATATGTTGATTACATTGCGAATATTTGTCTACTAAAAACATTAATTATTATTTATTTTATGTTTTTAGTCTTTATTATCAATTTTTTTAAAAAATTGATAATATAATAAATATATATAATTATTGTTGTTATGTACAAGATTCACCAAATGAATTTAATGCGGTTCCATTTACATATTATATTCAATCTAATACAGAACCGGTTATTAATAGCGTAAAATGTCCTCTTACATCTTATATATGTGAAACAATAGACCAATGTTGTGATAGACCCGGTTTTCCAAGTCCACAATATAATTCTTCGTATAATACTTGTAAAGATTATTCATGTCTGTGTCTTCCAATTGCTATTCCTATAGATATAGCATCTTTTCTATTCAGATGACCTTATCACTATTATCATACAGATGAAACGAGTATTAAATATAGTTATATTTGTCTGTATCCTTGTTCAATAGTTTATAATATTTCAACGTGTCAACTAAGGTGTTTTTATTTTACTATGTGTTCTTTTATTAGTAAAGGAAAAAAGTAAATAATATTAGTTTAAATATATATTTATAATATAATATTAATAAATATGGGTTCACCATTATCTATGACAGAGATTGAAGATATAAAATTATCACACGTTGGTCTTAAAAATACAATATATGGAATGGTTTTATTTTTATCATCGCTATATATTGGTTACACCTTGTATTACTAAAAAAAATTGATTAATGAAATATTTACTAAAAAATGTAATATTAAATAATGTACGGAATGGATGGAACTAACTCAAATAAATCCCACCCTAAAATTATTAATTATTGGATTAATAATAAGATAAATGAGTGTGGTAATACATCCAAAAGACCTAAACCAAAAATCAAATAAAATTGAATTAAAGGCATATTTAATTTATTTATTAAATATTAATGAAACTAAAACAAGTTAAAAAACTTAAGACAGAAATAAGCGCAATGAGTGAACTTTTTGATAATAATTTAGATAAAATTAATAAAGAACACAATAAAATACTATTACAATCTTTGTCCAATTTAATTCAAAATATATGTCAAGGTGAAAATATTGATGAAGTATATCTTCGAGAAAAATATTTAAATGTAAATACAACACCAAATAAAGAAGAGAAAAAAACTGCTATAAATAAATTAGAAGAATTACTAGATAAAGTAAATATAAACGGTAAAGAATACTATTATCAAAATAAACAAAACGGATTAATATATAATAACAAATCTAAAATAATAGGTAAGTATATTAATGAAGATTTTGTATTTGATTAATTATTAATCATTTTAATTAATCTTAATTTATTTTTATGTGTTAATTTAGCATATTTCTTATTCAAGTACTGTAAACTAGTGTCAATATTAATTTTAAATATTTTATTATTAATATCGATAATATCATTATAACCACCTAATAGATGTGTATTTTTTTTATGAACAAAATATATTTGCGGAAATGTACTTATTTTATCATTTTTATATTCTTCTTTATTAGCTTGTTCTACCTTTACTATTTTGCTTTTAATGTTTTTAGACTTTAGAAAAGATAAAGCGGCTTCCGAATATGGACAATTAATTAAACTAAATATTTTTATACTCATTATTATAATTATAAAGAAAAAATTTCTACTAATAATTAATATGTCTACATCAATATTACAATTAGTATCAAATTCAACGAATGATACTATATTTTCGAAAAAATATAAATTACCAGAAATAACATTTTTTAAATTTGCATATAAATCCGCACCGTTATTTTATAAAGAAGAGAGAGAAACAAATAATATTAACATAAATTGGGGAGGAAATGTAAGATTTAAAATAGATAAAAATATACATTTACTTGAAAACATGTTTCTAAAAGTTAAAATACCATATTTTAAATTAAATAAAACAAATATTACTAATACAATAAAAACAATTAAAAATGATATTCTAACTAAAATATTATATGATGATTATGATACATATATTTATATTATTAAAGAAAATGATATATTATCATACTATTTAATACCAACATTTTTATTTAATAATAGTTTAACAGATTATAAATTATATAATATTTCTTTTGAAGATTTAAAATTATATTTACACGAAGATATTATTAAATTATTTAATCCCTTTGATCAAATTTTTTTATTAAATTTTTCAGAAGAAAATATGATTAATAATATAATCCCACTTTTATTAAAATTTGGTAATATTCTAGATCAATACTATGTTAATATTATAAAAGATACGGATAATAATCAATTACATAAAAATATATTAACTTCTACTTCATTAAACAAATATAATACAATTATACTTGAGAATGAATTATTCAGATTTAATAAACACTCTGAAAATTATGATATTTTTAATGAAGATATATATTTCTACTATAATATTTATAAAAAGAAAGAGTATACTAAATACAATGAACTATATATTGTAAAAAGTTTATATAATTATAATATTGAACAAAATACTATAAATGAAGATGTATTTTTAAAAAATAGTATTATTGAGACATTTAATATTTTTGATTATTTATTAAAAAGATTATATTCTAATATCAATAATTATAATTTTTATAAAAATTACGAAATACAATTTGATATAAATGAAGAATTTGAAATGGAATTTAATGAAAATTTGATTATTCCACTAAATACGGCAGGTGTAGAAATATTAGATCAAACACAAATACCTGAAAATAAACTGTTTTTATATTGGCCACGATATAGAATAAATCAAAAATTATTAAATTTTACCATTACACAAAATACTATAATAGAAACTATTCAAAATAATAAAATAAATATACAATTTATAAATAATAATATAATATTTGAATTCATAGATTTAAGTGAAAAACCAACTTTGAATCAACAAAAAATTATTCTAAAGGTGGTTAATTCTAAAACATCAAAAAATAAATTATTAAATAAAACAAATGAATATGTTAATTCAAATAATGAATGGATAGATTATTTACCAAATAATTTAAATAAACTTAATAAAAATACTAAATTAAATTCATATTTATTTAGTACAATTAAAAAAAAATATTTTAATAATGAGGGTATCATACAAAATATTTTTAGACATATTTTAATAGAAAGCGATAATATTACAGATTTATGGATTAATTTAAGAACATTACAAATTAAATTTAATAAAGAAAATGAACTTGAATATAAAAATATTAATGATTTTTATAAAGAAAGAACAAATATTAGTAATAATTTTAGTTCAATAAAAAATATTCACTTATTACCCCAAGATTTATATAATACCTATTTACTTGTATTAAATGATTTTTTACAAGATATTAAATTAGATATATTAACAGATATGTCTCTGTTTACTATATTTTATACAAATTATTTTATTTATTTTTACAAAAGATTTATTACTATTTCAAATTTATATAAATCAACTAATTTATTTAATGGATTAATGTTTTACTTGAATATAAATGTTAAAAATTATATTAATATTGAATTAATTAAGAATAATATTTTAGAGTTACTTAATAAAAAAACATTTATTAGTTACGTAAATTTAGATAAAAATTCAATAAAAAAATTTGATTTAAAAACCGATAATATAAGTAATATATCACAAACGGGTACAACAAAAAATAATTTAAACTATTTTCAAGAATTAAAAATTAAAACAGAATATACTATTTCAGATTTTTTAATTGATGATAATAAAGTTATTATAAATAAAAATTTACTTAAATATTATTTTTATAAGGATTCATTGACTACCTTTAATATTAACGTTAATAATAATATATATAAAATAAATGATTACAATATAACAAAAACAAATATAATTTTTAATCTAGAAAATAAATTAATAACAAATGTAACTCAAATTATATTACAGGAAACTACTATATTATCTATTCCATATATTAATTTATCTAATACTAGTGAAAAAGGTAAAGTAAATGAATGTAAAAAACAAATAATTCTAGATAAAATAAATAATATTGACAAATTTAATACTTTTAATAATATTAATATTTCAAAAACAGATACGGATTATATAGATGACACAAAGGTTATTTATATTAATTATAAAAAAAGTAATGGTAATATATTTCATATAGTCAATTTAAAGTACAATAATAATGGAACATATAAAATAATATCATCAGAACCATTACAAATTAACTATAATAATTTTGATCAAATTGAATTATATTTTATAGAACTACCAATTACAAAAGTTAATATTAAAAATTCAGATTGTATTGATACTATCAATAATACTTATCCATATATAAAAGTTAAAAAAAGTGTTATTGACACAACAATAATTAATAATACGATTAAAGTAAAGATAAATAATAAATTTGTAGATACAAGAATAGATTCAGAAGATTATTATTTTGACAATAATATGAATACATATACAGAATATTTAAATATTTTAGTTATTAATAATGATACAGTTAATTTAAATAATATTGATATTTATATTTATGATAATGAATATTTACCTAATTTAATAAATTATACTACATTTGGAGAGAATACAAATAATATTGTTGATTTAAATTCTTATTTTTTACAGAAGCCTATGTTATTACAATTAAATCAATCTTATGATATTCCAATATTTGTTTTTGCCAATATTCCATATTTAAGTCAAAATTCTACTTATTACTTGAATAATACAAAATTAATATTTAATGAATTAATGGATAAGTGGGATTTATCAAGTAATCAATTAGTAAGATATAATAAAAACAATATAAATTTAAAATACTCATTACATTATAGTAATGAAATACTAAAGAACACTAATGATAAAGAAAATATAGAGACTTTAATAGTAGATAAATTTAATTTACTTTTAGGTGATACATTATACGGAAAAATAATAAATTTGATAGAAACTAGTTATGATAATTATTTTAACATATTTACTAATATTATAACTGAAATTAAAAATAAAAATAAATTTGGTATAACATTAAATAATCTATTAGAACATTTAAATAACTTAAATAAATTTAAAACATTTAACAAATCTTCATATAATATCAAAATCGATAATTATCATTTGATTGAGTATGATATATATTCACATTTAGCCACTAATACATTTAATACAATAGATAATAATATAAATAATATAAATTATAAATTTAATAACTATGTTGTTCACAATATGAAAGTTAAATTTAAAAATAAGTCAATTACATTATCACCGTGGTTAGATTATGACTCTGAAAATAAAATAAATAAAAAAATATATGATTATCTTGATAAATTTACATATTATAATAAAATTAATATTGAATATATAGAAAAAAATAATGATATAAATAAATTAAATAATTTACAAATGATAGATTATAAATTAAATACACAGGATAAATTATTAAGTAATATTACTAAATTACTATATAATTACAATAATTTTGAAATTACTTTTGATAATATGAATTATTTTAATTTATTTATTAATAATCCTAAAACAAGCGATATATATACAGAAATTTTTTATAAGGGTCGTCAATTAAATGGTATCTATGATAATAGTAAAAATAAAATTATATGTAACGGAACAGTAAATATTATGAATGAATATACTAAAATTGAGTATTATAAAGAAACTAAAACATTAGGTAATAGTAATATTACAAGTAAAACAAATTATAATTTATTAGGTTATATAAATAAAAAAGAAAATAAACTTATTTTAGAAAATAGTTTTTCCGAAAATTTTAATAAAACAGATTATATTGAAGTTAATAACCATATTATTAATAAAAAAAAATTATCTCAATATAGATTATCTGGAATTAATAATAATTGTTATTCAATATTAACTAGTTCTTTTACAAATGTAACTGGTTTTAAATCATTGGATATTTTTTATACAAGTATTAAATTAAGCACAGATATATCATTAATTAAAAATAAAAATTACTATATTGATATTGATAATAATAAATTATTATTATTATATAAAGATAGTCACATACATTTATTGTCCAAAGTTAATATTATATTTCCTAGTAAATTGATATTTAATTATTTATTAGTACCGGATAATAACTCTAGTTTAGATATAATTAATAATTTAGATGAATATATTGTAGTTTTTTCAAATAATACTATTATTATTGATAACTATAATATAGTAAATTCAAATAAATTCAATTGGTATAATGAATCCTTGTCGATTGATACAACCAAAAATTATATATTCAAGTTACCGAAAAAATATAATTCAAATAAATATAATATATCAGATAATATTGCTGAATTTTATCAGTTTAATAATGATCTTTATTTAATAAGGTCATATGAAAAAAACAATAATGATAATATAGAGGATAAAGAATATACTTTTAAGATAAGTGAAATAACCAGAACATTAGAACTACCTTTAAATTTAAATAATAATCAAATTAAATTATTTAATTGTTTATCTGATTTAGATGTCTTCTTATATCCTGATAATTGGTTATCAATTAATAATATAGAATTTCAAATAAAAGATTACGGTAAGATTATTTCTAATATTAATGATACTAATAGTAACTATTATATTAAAGATGGTTCATATTTACTTTACTATTGTGATGGTAATAAAATACCCAATCAATTATTATATTTAGATTTATATTCAAATAAATTAGAAAATACAAATAAATTATATTATGATCCATACAAAAATGAATATATTATTAATAAAGCCTTTTCTCAATTAAATAAATTTCATAAATTTTTTGACATTCCATTAAATAATACTTCTTATAAATTTTATGTATATGGTACAAATAATAGTATTGGAGGATATTATTATCCTCTTAGTTTAATAAAAACACCACATAATTTACTACTTACTTTTGACGAATTTCCAAATACAAATTTTTATATAGATAAATATAATCAAAATTATGATATTGATAATCTATCAGAAAACTATTTTTATTTAATTTCTTATAACATATATGGTAATATTCCATATAATAATATTAATTTTCAATTAAATACATTAGATTCATTAATAATTAATACAGATAATAATAATTTTAAAATTAAAAATGTTAATAGTAGTAATCATTTCATTAAAAATAACTTGGATAAATATGAATTTACACAAGATACAAATATACCAATTATCAGTACCATTATTACAGAAGATATAATAAATGGTTATAATTTACAATTATCTGTAACTAATTTTACACTAAAATATAAATCTGATATTTTAAATGAAAATGAGGGATATATTAATTTGTATATTAATGGTGTAAAATATCATCAAATTTATTCTACTTTATATCACTTAAATTTAAAACCAGGTAATAATCAAATAGTAGCTGAATTAGTATTATTAAATAATAAAATATTATCGCTAAATAATATTGTTATAAACAATACAAAAAATATTAATGTTACATCTGTTTTTGAAGAAAGTAAAGTTTCAAGTATAAGAAAAATAACAACTAACTCTATACCTTTTGTTGATTTTGAAATAGAAGAGGTTAATGATAAAAAAATTATGATAATCGATTTAACAAATTTTAATTTTGTATTACCAACTGAAAATATATCTGATAATGAAGGTCACGGAAAGTTAATTATAAATAATAAAGTTGAAAGAATATATAATCTTGTACATAAATTAGAACTTGATTATGGAATTAATAAGATAAGATTAGAATTAGTAGATAATACTGGTGTATCATTAATGAATAATGGTTCACTTATTTCAAAGGAAATTACAATAAATAATAATGGTAAATTAGTTTTTAATTCAGATTCAAAAATTTATAATAATACAGTAATAGTTCTAACAAATAATAGTAATAATATAAATAGAAATTTAGTAATTAGAAATACAAAATCATATTATAATATAAAATATAAAATAGATAATAAAGAAAATGATTCATTATTTGTTATTAATACAAATCAAATAAATAGTTCTTCTATTTTATTAACTAATTTACATTTTAACAAAACATATCATAATATAAGTGTTAATTCAAATAATAAAAATTTGAAAATAATAAAAACAGATAATTTAAGTTGGACTATAAATTTAGAAAATTCAAATAATTATGAAATAACTACAGATCTTAATAATATTAAAATGTATAAATTTATAATTAATTTATGTCACTCACATAATAAATTAAATAAGGAAGAGGTTTTTATATGGTTAATCATATCAGATATTTATCCAAAATATAATTTAATAGAAACAACTAAAGATTATTCACAAATGGTAATTGAACCTATTTATTTAAGTACTACTATAAGTAAAACATTTACATTAGAAGACAATATTGAATATGATATTTTATCTGTTAACAATAAACTTTTAAATGTTACTATAACAAAATCAGAAACAATAGTTACTACAAAAAAATTTGAGTTAATTACAAAATACGAGTTAATTTCAGATAAAATATTATCATTTACTGATATTAATGGTTATTATGAATATAATAATTTTATAAATAAAAAGAATAATTATAATGATATTAATGTAAAAGAAAATATGATAAAATCAATAAAATCACACTTAAATTTATGGGAATATTTAGATTCAATTGAAATTAATAATATTATTTTAAAAAATTATAATTACTATATTTTCATAAAAGATAATAAATTATATTATAATGAATTTAAAAATTATGATCCAATTTCAAATAGTATACAATTAAAATACAATACACAAATAACTAATTGTGATGTTTTTATATATAATTTTAATCCAATTTTTATAAATTTAAAATTTAATTATATAATTTATAATGATCACTTGTACATATATGATATTTTTGGTAAATTAGAAAGAAACGAAATTATTAAATTTAATAATTTAGCTGTAAGAATATTATTTTATTCTAATTACTATAATTCATACGTATGTGAAATACTATTAATGAATAATGATAATTTTAAAAAATCATCAGGATATTATTCATTAGGTAAATTTAATAATTATTATGATAGAATGTATTTATTAAATAATAATATTGAAAATAATATTGATAATAAATTATATAATTCAAATAATTCAGAATTAATATATGGTGATTATTACATAAATAAATCAAATAATTTAGATTACTTTAAGAATAATTTAGATGATATACCAGATAATATTTTAAAATTTAAAAAAGGTATATATATAAATTTATTAGTTATTATTAAAAATGATAATACACATTTTTATTATGATTCCAGTTGTATAAATTTAACAGAAGGAATGGTTTTATATTTTAAAGGTAATAATAGATATTTCACATTAATTATTAATTTAATAAATAATAATGAATTAAAATTTATTTTAAATGATATAGATTATGATTTTACATCAGGAGAATTAATAAATGTGTATATTCCTATACAACCTTTTATATATTATGATGATATTTTATATACTATTAAAAATCAACAACAAGAATTAAATATAAATTTTACTGGATTTATTGAAAAAATAAATAATAACACTATATCATATATTTATATTAACAAGTCTATTTCAGAAGAAGAATTAGATATTGGCTATTATAGGATTTATGATTTATCAAAATTATCAATAAATTGTGATTTTACTAATACTTTTGATGTTAATTTTTATCAAAATTTAAATAATAATAATTCAAAACGAATACTTTTAAAAATTAATAATTTGAGTAATGGTGATATATATTTATATAATGATAAATATAATTTTAACAATTTAAAATATATATTTTATCAAAATATTATAGTAAATAATTATTTATCAAAAATTATAAATATAAAAGATAACAAGATTTTTATAGATAATAATATTCCTTTTAAAATAAATAAAAATCATTTTTATACTGTACTAATTTCTTCTATTAATGAAGATTATTATACTTCAAACAATAATATTTTAGATTCCAATTATTTTTATAAATATCCTCAAATAAATAAAAGTGAAAAAAATAATATTAATATAATGCTTTATTCAAAACAAAATAATTTTAATTATAATATTACAGATAGTATTATTAATAATTCATATTCGATAAATTCTGAAAAATTAAATAAACTTAAAAATATGAAAGTATGGACTAATAATTTACAAAAATTATTTTATTGTAATAATTTTGTACCATTTTACTATAATGATAAAGCTAATTTTAATTTTATTTCATTACTCCCTACAATTAATAATAATATGAACAAGTTTTTAGTAGAAGAAATATATGATAATTACAGATATATTCATTTTATTGAAATTAAGAATGTAAATGGTATTCTTAAAATAACAAGTGCTAATGAATTTAAAGATATTAACGAATCTACATTTTATTTAAATAGAGTAATACCAATGAGAATAAGTAAAAATAATTATATTCAATTATTAAAACCTGATTATATTTTCAATAAAAATATAGTTAATACAACAAGTATTGAAAATCTTAACTATCAAATATATTTTAATGTAAATACAAAAAACAATTATTTTAATACTCAACCAATAAAACAAGGAGATGAATTTAAATATAAAATAAATATATCAGATGATATTTATGAGTTAATTAAAAATGAAAAAATTTATGTTAGTAAAATTTATATGTTTGAATGTAATTTGAAAAAAGAAAATAATAATATTTATTTATATTCAGAAACTTTAATTAATGTAAAATTAGAATATATATTTATTATCACAAAAGGATATATTAAAGAAATTAAATTATTAAATAAAAAACTAAAAGAAATATTTAACAATATTAATGATAAATGTTTAATAGATAAACTTTTGAATAAGACATACTACAAAAATCAAAACATATTTAATATAGATTATACAAATAACAAGTATCATCTTTCCTTTAAAAATAATAATAATAATTCTGATATAATTATAAATAATTTAGTAGATAAACATAAAGAAACTATTGTTGATTTCGATGATTTAGATGGGGACTTTTATATTAATAATAATAATAAAATTAATACAAGTAAAATTAAAATAGAAGAAACAGATATTAATTCACAAATAACAATTAAATATAATTTAAGTAAACAAGATATTTTAAGTAAAGAATATTATATTGGAAATGTATACTTGATAAATCCACAATATAAATTATATGATATTTCCGAAAATTTACAAAAAATTGGAATATACCAAAAAACAGATGATAGTAATTATTTATGTATTAAAAAAGAGTTGAGTACAACAATATTAACAATGGTTGATTTACTAAAAGATATTGGAATAAAATTTAATTTAGTTTTATATAATAGAAAACCTTGGGAATTATGGAGCCAACTAACATTAAGTACTGATTCATTATTTAAAAACGGGTATGTTTATGATATTTTGGTTTATATTAATAGAAATTTGAAAACAAAAACTTCATTAAATTTAGATTTAACAAATGTATATAATATAAACTCGATTAATTCTATTTTTATGAATTCTGAAATTAATGAAATAAGGGATTTTATGGAATATTTCTACATTGTTAATCCTAAAGATCCATTTGAAGAATATAATAGATTTATGGAATTACGTGAAATAGAATTATTTTTATATAATGAGGTTAACAAGTTAATAAAATATGAATACTTTTGGGATAATATAACTTTTATAATAAGTGAGCTGGTTAAAAATTATAAAGCTACAATTAATTCTTGGATATTCTATAAAGGATGTATAATGACCTATAATAATAATAAATATGAAGTAGATGAAATACTACCTGATGGTAGAAAGAAAGAAGTTTTATTTAATATGAATAATGATGTTTATTCCAGAAAATATTATTTACCTGCTGAATTTGTTATAAAATATTTTTCAGAAGGATTAAAAACCGCTTATTACGGTAATTATGAAGTTAAATTTTATTTTATTATTTATAGAGATTATAATATAATTAATAATGAACTATTAAACTATATTAATAAGAAAAAAGGGACTGTATATGGTACAAGTTTTGATAATATATATTTATTTTTAATAGAATTATATAATTATAAATACAAATTAGAATTTAAAGAACAGTCCGAATATATTTATATTTTATATGGTACATCTCAAGTTGGACGTACAAAAAATAAATTAGGATTTTATTATCCTATGTCATTAAAAAAGACAAATAATGATGTAGAATATACGTTTAAAGAATTTCCTAATGTTAAGTTTTACTTACCTAAAAATAATATTGTTCTTGCTAATAGTAATTATCCAATAGATACAACATTAATTAATTACAATGAAATAACAAATGTAAATTATTATAATTATTATGTTTATGGAACAGGTAATATAAGTGGTGATTTTGGTTATTATTATCCATTATCATTAGTATCTTATGGTGATGATCATCCCTATACATTTGTTGAATTTCCAAATAAAATATTTTATATGAAAAATAATGTTACTACGCAATTTACCGAAACAATCTCAAATTTAGATAATAAATTGATTAATTATAATTTAGAATTTTAAACATATTATACGAAGGGTCTAGAATATAGTTTATAAATTTAATATTTTAAAGATATGGTAGTAATATATTTTAATGTTTTATGACGATAATACTGTAAAATATTTTATTGGATTGTTTCTAATTTTATTTTGGATTAATTATTTATTTGATTATAAGATACCGAAACAATATAAAAAAGTTAATTTTATAAAACCAAATTATAAAAGAAAAGATATAGATAAAGATAGATACAATAAAAGTAAAATTCCTAATGACATTGATACTATTGTTATAGGTAGTGGTATCGGAGGATTATCGTGTGCTGCTTTATTATCTAAAGTTGGTAAAAAAGTTCTTGTTTTAGAACAGCATTATATAGCTGGAGGGTGTATGCACGTTTTTGAGGATAAAGGCGTAGAACATGAAACGGGTATTCATTATATTGGTAATATTAACAAGAGACAACCTATACTAAATATAATAACCGAAACCCCAATTGAATGGTGTAAAATAGGAAATAAAAATAAAAATATTTATGATGAAATTTATATTGGAAATAATCAATATTGTTTTAGAGCAGGAGAAGATAATTTTATAAATGATTTAGTTAAAAAATTTCCATATGAAAAAGAAAATATAAAAAAATATTTAGAATTAGTAAAAAAGGTCGCAAAGGAAGATTTATTTTTTAATCTAAAAATTATAAATAATCGGTTTCTATCTTTTATTTTGAAATTATATCTAAAATATTGGAAAACAGACTATTTAAAATATTTAAATACTACTACATACGACGTTATATCGAATTTTACTAATAATGAAGAATTAAAAGCAGTATTATGTGGACAATTTGGCGATCATGGTATACCCCCGAAAAAATCTAATTTTTTTATCCATTCAAGTATCGTTTATCATTACATGGATGGTGGATATTTTCCAAAAGGTGGTCCTAGTTCAATAACTAAAAATATAATTCCTGTTATTGAAAATTCTGGTGGTAGAGTTTTAGTTGGTAAATCAGTTCAAGAGATTTTAATTGAAAATAATAAAGCAATTGGTGTTGAAATGGAAAATGGTGATAAAATTTATAGTAAAAATGTTATAAGTGCCGTTGGTGTTAATACTACTTTTAACAAATTAGTAAATCATGAAAGTAGTAATTATTATCAAGAATTAGTTAAAACTATAAAAAGTTCAACCGGATTTGTTTATTGTTTTGTTAATTTAGATGGAACATCTGAAGAATTAGAATTAAGAGATTCAAATCTATGGATTTATCCAGATAGAGATTTTGACAAACTTTTAGAAAATTTTGAGGATGATATGTTAAACAGTCCTATGCCATTATTTATTTCAAGTAGTTCAGCGAAAGATTCAACTTGGAATAAAAGATATCCTAATAAAAGTTCTGTTATACTTTTAACTCCAGCAAAAAAAGAATATTTTGAAAGATGGGAATCAGAAGTATGTATGAAAAGAAATTTGGATTATAAAGATCTTAAAGAAGCATTAGGAAAAAGAATGTTAAATGAATTATATAAATACTATCCAAAGACAAAGGATAAAGTGTATCATTATGATGTTGGAACACCATTAACAAATCAACACTACCTTGGAGTTATAAATGGTGAAGGTTATGGTTTAGAATCGACATCAGAAAGATATTCATCATTTGATTTAAAACCAGAGACTAAAATTAAAAATTTATATTTAACTGGTCAAGATATATGTACTTTAGGATTTACAGGAGCATTAATGGGAGGAGTATTAACGGCTCATTCAGTTCTTGGATATGGTACAATTTTTGATGTTATATATGATAGAAATTTAATAACAGATTTATGTAATTTTTAAAATCTAACTATTATTAATGTTACAAAACAGAAATAATATATTTTTAAAAAATAAATATTTAAAATATAAGAAAAAATATTTATTTCTTAAAAATCAAAAAGGTAATGGGCCTTTTATTGAAATGAATCCAGAAATGTTTTCACAAATGTGTACTTTAGGAAAAACAGAATGTGGTCCTATAGCATTAAATACTTTAGGATTTGATGAAGATATAATCAAAGATTTATTATTAATTTCAAAACAACAAAAAGGTATAGATATTGCTACACAAATGCTACCAGCTATACAAAAATATATAGATAGACAACAAGGACATCAAGAAGCGGGTGTATTTTCTATTAATTTTTCTCCTGATGGTTCTAAAATAGTAAGTTGTTCATCCAAAAATATAAGCATTTATGATGGAACAAATTTTAAACATTTAAAAACATTAAGACCCCACCCGTATAATGTAAACAATGTTATTTTTTCATCTGATGGTTCACATATTTTAAGTACAAGTAGTCATATTAATGAAGGTTATGTGGTTATTTGGAATGTTGAAACAGGGAAAATAGTTAATAAATTTACTTTTCATACTAGGGAAATTATGACTATCTCTTGTTCTAGCGATGGTTCTACTTGTGCGAGTGGTTCAAGAGATAAAACTCTCAAAATATGGAAAATTGAAACTGGACAAGTATTATGGAATTTTAACCACCCTCGAACAGTAATGGCATCAACTTTTTCTCATAATGGAAAAATAGTTTGTTCTGGGGATACTAATGGAAATATTAATCTTTATAATATAGATACATTTACACCAATAATACAAATAAATGTTTCTCCAGGAGTTTGGGAGTTAACCTTTTCACCAGATGATGAGAAATTAGCTAGTGTTTTATCAGATAATACAATTAACGTTTATGATGTAAAAACAGGAAAAGTTATACAAACGTATAATGAACATACAGGTATTATCATTTCGGTTATATTTTCTACGGATAATGTGTTATTTAGTGCTTCAGAAGATAAAACAATTAAAAGATACTTGTTAGATTTTCCCACTTCTATAAATACATATGATATGGACGATAAAATTAAAGCTTTCGACTTGTCACCAGATGGAAATAAAATAGTTTTATCAAAAAGTAGTACTTCCATTTTACACATATATGATATAAACGTTATAAATAGTAAAGTGGTATTGTTACCAAACGAACAACATAAAGTAAAATTAAATATTGTCACTCATAAAGCTTCTATTAGTAACTGTGAATTTTCTCCTGATGGTAAAACTTTATTTACATGGCCATATAAAAATATGTTTCAATCTTGGGATGTGTCAACCGGTCAACATAAAGTAAATTTTATTGGACATACGGATGCTGTGAGTGGTGTTACTTGTTCTTTTGATAATAATTATTTAACAAGTTCTTCTCATGATAGAACTATTATATTATGGGATAATACAGGACAAATTCTTAGGACACTAGATACACTTCACGCATCATTAAATCTAACATTTAGTCCAGTTATTAATCATATAGCAGGAATAAATAAAGTTAATCGAATGGTAGAAATATATGATATTGAAAATAACAGCATTATAGCTAATTATAAACATTCTGATTATATTAATTCAATTGTTTTTTCTTCAGATGGTACTCATATAGCGAGTTGTTCAGATGATTTAGATGATAAAACTATTAAATATTTTAATATAGAACAAAATAAAATTATACATACGCTTAATCACGATAGTACTGTATTTTGTTGTGATTTTTCTACAGATGGAACTAAAATAGTTAGTGGGTCAGATAATTTTATATATATATGGGATCTGGAAAAAGGAGAATTAATTAAAAAATTAGATAAATTTATATATACATTGGATCAAGGAGAAATAATTAAAAAATCAGATGGAAACATTTTTTCAATCTGTATTATCGAAGATCAAATGAGCGGAGATGATATTTTAGTCAGTATCTCTGAAAAAACGGTTAATTATAGGATACTAGAACAGTGTATTTCTGATGACGACGATTGTATTGAGTTTAAATCTGAACCTTTTTATAATCAACTTGGTTCTGAATCATATTCTAAATCAACAATGTTGGTTGCATCTGTAACAACACAGGGCAATGTTCAAATTTATAATATATTCAGCGAGACAATTGAAAATATAGATACTAATAATTTTAATATGATTAGTTATTTTTATTCCAAAATTTTTGATCCAATACCAATAAATCATAGTACTATAGTTGGTTTTTCACGAAAGTATGGTAATGGGCATTTTATAGTTGTTGCTAAAAGTATAAGCGGTACTAATTATATTATAGATCCACAAAGTTTTAAAGAGTATAGAGGTGCGTCTGAGATTAAAACCTATTTACAAAAGCAGAATATAAGTACAATTGAATTGTATGATAGTAATATTAGGATAAAATCTAAAAATTTTTCACCTGTACAGAGTACAGAACCGTCAGATAAATTTAACATAAGAAGAATGCCGACACTTGAAACATCAGAACTTGTTCATCCGTCAGAATTGTAAGCGAGAAACACAAGGGGAAAATCCTTATTTATAGATATTAATTAAAAAATGTTAAAATAATTTACAAGTTATTTAAAATATATATAACTTGTATATTAATATAATATGAATGATAATAATTTAAATTATAATTATTTTAACCCTCTTAAATTTTTTATGAACAAAATATGGGAAGAAGATATTACTAATAATGAAGAAAGAGGATTAACATCATTATTTAAAGATTTTAATCAAAAACTTGATTTAGTTCAAAATTTAGATGGGACTAAAGAATATTCTGGTGTATATTTAGATGATACTTTTAATGAAAATAATTTTGGCTTATTTAGTTTAAATAAAATTAACACACCCGATTTTAATAATTCTGTTGATAAATATTATTTACCTATAATTAAAGAGAGTAAGGATAATATCTTGATAAATAATAATATACACCTATTAAATAAAATAGATTCAAATGAATTATTTAGTTATTTAATAGATTTAAAAAATGTACAAGTAACTTTTAAAAATGTAGATTTAACTAAAAATAATTTTACAATAGAAATATATAATTATAATTTTTCAACTAAAAATATAAATATATTAATTGAAAATCCTATATTAATATCATCTAATTTAATACAATTTTATTCAAAAGAAATGCTTAAAAATTATGATAATTTATCAATACGTATTGATGAAGAATATATAATCAAAAATTACGTGGATTATGGTAGATCTTCAACTATATTATTAGAATATGATATAGATTATAATAATGTTAATAATCCAAAAATATTTATTAATGAAAAGGAAATGACAGTAATTTCATATAGTAATAAAGAAATAGTATTTAGCGGTTTAATCAATAATATTAATAATTATATAAAATTAACAAGTACAAATATTATTGAAAAGTATAAATATGTAAAAAATAACTATACGCAAATAAACTTTGTAAATAATACAGATAGTAAATTATCTAGATTTTATTTTATTAATACAATTGTATATATAATAATAGATAATATTAGATATGATTTAAAATATGATTATATTAATAAAATATTTTATATAAACTCTAATATATTTAACGAGAGTAATATAAATACTTATTTTAAATATACTAATAAAATTATAACATTATTTAAATTAATAAATTTTACCAATTATAAAGAAAATGATTATTTATTTGCTAAAATTGAATTAAATAAAAAAATCAGTAATTATTTATATAATATTCAAACAGATAGTAGCATACCATTTAATCTTTCATTTAAAAATAATGAAATTTCATTAAAAAATATTAAACTAGATACAGCTAATACATTAAAAATAGAATATAATGGAAATATTAATAATATATTAAATAAAAAATTGGTTCATAATTATAAATTAAATGAATCGATAAATTACAGAATATATACTATAAAATATTTACGTCAATATTTATATAAAATTAAAAATATTTTTAATTTTACAAAAAATGAAGATTTAAATTTAGAAATTGATATTTTATTTGATTTTAATAATGATGAATTAAATAGTTTAAGAAAAATTAAGTGTGACCTAAGTGATGTAGATTCTGAAAATATTAATATTTTAGTAACATATCCTCAAAAATTATTAGATTATGATAATGGTAAAATATTCACATCTACGGATATAATTAATAATAGTACTTTACATATTTACAAGACACTTAAAATATCAGAGGAAATTATGATGAGAAATGTAATTGGTAAAGATATGAATAATAACGTGTCTCGGTTATATTTAATTTCTACATTACCTTCTTCCTTTTTATATTCAGAATTTTATAGAATACCAGAATTAATTGAAACAATAAATGAAAAATTTTATGTTAATAATTATTTTTATGAAAAAGAAAGTTTTAAATTAAAATTTATAACTGAATTAATAGCCGAATTTATTTGGGATTCTTCAGATACTTTTGAATTTAAAACACAATTACCTGAATTAATTAAAGAAAAACAAATAAATATTAACTATGATGTATCAAATTTAACTTTAACTTGTAATGATATTTATTACTGGGGAGGTGATTCAAGTAATACAAATCTTAAAAACTTTTTAAAAAGTAAAAATTTTAAAGTAATTGAAATTGATAATATAAAATATTTATTAATAAGAGCAGAAGAAAATTTACCATCAGAAACTTTTGTATCTTCTATATTACCATATACATTAGATAATGATTCAAATAATAAAATAGAGTTAACAATAAATAAAACTTTTTCAGTTTCTAATAATTATAAATTTAGTAAAAAAGAGTTTGATGAAAGTGTTACTAATATAAGTTTAAATAAATTAAAAATTAAAAAAACATTTTCTAATTTAACATCTTTATTTAAATTAACTTTAGGAACAATTTATAATTATGAATTACTATTTAGTATATCAAATGTTGATATTGGAGTAAGTATAATTAATATAATAGAATATAATGATAGATTTGAAATTGATATAGATAAAAATATAATAGTCAATAAATCATTATATAAGGGTTATAATTTAATTGAAAAATTAAAAAATTTAAAATTTGAAAAAAATGAATATTTTGAATTATTTGAATTAGAATTTAAAAATGATATACCTGTTTTATTAAATCAAAGTACTATATTAAAATCAGATATTAGATTTGTTGACAGTAAAGCTAATAATTTAAGTAAAAATTATATTTATTTTTCTAATATAATAACAACCAAAGAAATTAAATATACTAATCAAATGTATTTATTAGTTAATAATAATTTATTAATTATTGATGTTATATCTATGACGTATTTTATAGATAATACTTATTATATACTATTTACGATAAATACAAATATTAAAAACAATGATGTTTTAAAATTATATTCTTTTGATTTTTCAGATAATTATGATATTATCAATTTTACAAGTTTAAATAAATTTTATTATAATACTATTTATGAATTAAAAATATATAAAATTGATAATACAAAATCAAAAATGTATATACAAGCAAAAGAAAATGAATTATATTTTTTTAAAATATTATCAATATTAAATAGTAATAATGGATATACAAATAAATTAGAAAGATTGGATAATATGATTTTATTCAAATTTAGATATGAAAAAATTAAGTTTACAAATAATTCATATAATAATATTGAATTTAATAAAGTTCCTGATAAAATTATTAAAGAAAGAATTATAACAAATGAAGACGTTCGTCCTATTTGGATTAAAGACCTAGCTATTAAATTTTTTGAAAGTATAAATTTCGTTGTTAATAATAATATTATTGAAAAATTAGATTATAATACTATGAATATTTTATATAGTTTTAATTTTGATATTTATAAAGAAACATCTTTTGATAGAATTGTTAGATTAAGAAACGATGGTTCCAATTTATATTTTTATTATCCTATTAAATTCTTTTTTATGATTTATAACAAATTTTTACCGGTGTGTGTTATGAAAAATGCTGATTTAATCATTGAGTTTAAATTAAATAAATTAAATAAACTTTTAAAAAATAGTAATTTAGTTGTAAAAAATGTAAAACCACTCTTGGATATTTATTATACAACTTGTGTATTACCAAAAGAAATAATATATAAATTACAAGAAGAAACATCGATAATTCTAGCTCAAGTAAATTATAACTATTCAGAAATTATTATTTCTAATGAAATTGAAGAACATACAATAGAAATATATAATATTGTAAAAGATTTATTTATTAGTATTGAAAAAGTAGGTCTAGATAATATGTATACCGCACAAACAGATAAATGGTATACAGATTATTTAAAAAAATATAATAGTTATATGAATAATAAATTAGAAGCCTTTTCAGAAGATATTAATTTATTTAAGACTATAGATAATGAAATATTAATAAAATCTAATAGAGTTAATATACTAAAATCAAATACATTATTAAATAAATATGATATAAAATATATTATTTATTTGGATGAAAAATATTTAAATTACATTAATGAAGATTTAAATAATACAACTAATGTTTTCTCACAGAAGATATCTTTACTTGTAATGTATTTTAAAAATATTCACCAGAATCAAATGGTAAATGGTTTTGAAAATGGAATATTAGATGAAATTAGTTTTACACTAAATGGAACACCTTTAATACAAAATCTAAGTGGAAAATATTATAATGACGTTACACCCTATTTTAAAGGTTACAGTTTAGATGATAATTATTATACTTATTCATTTGGTTTAAACTCAAAAGTAAATCAACCAAATGGTTCTTTAAATTTAAAAATGATTGATAATTTTCAAATGACGACTAAAAAGAATAAAAAATTTGAAAAAGCAAAATTAAAAATTTATACAAAAGAATATAGATTTTTAAAGATAGAAAATAATAATGTTAAATTAATATTTTAAATAGCATATTTTATAGAACTTGTACCATTTTTAATAATTAAAATATTATAGTATATACCATATGCTTTCATATTAATACTATTTTTATAATTAACTATATTATTTAATAATAATTTTATATATGAATAATCTATTTTACTAAAATTTAATGTACCGTTTGGATAATCATTATTTGGTTCTACGCTAAAAGAATATTGATGTAAACCTTCTACATAAAAATAATTATTTAAATGGTTTTGTAAAAAAGTATAAAATTCATAATTACTAATTTCAGTTCTTGGTATTGAATTAATAATAAGAGTATTGTTTAAAATTATAGGTTCTCTTTTTAGTGTAATTGGATAAGTAGTATAATTAAAGTGATTATTTCTTTCAATTTCTGATTCTAATTGTGCTCTCCAAAATAATATTTTATGTGGGTGAGATAATTTTAACATAAAATTATAATTCATATTTTTTATACTATCTTCAAATACTGATTTAACTAAAGGAACTATATATTCTAAATCATTATTCAAAAAAAACCATCTTTCATTACTATCTAAATATATATAATTTACAATTAAATATGTATTTTTAATATATGGATTAAATTTATTTTTAAAATATTCTTCGTCCTTAACAATCGATGAATTAATTTTTGGAATTATTGAATATTTAGAATTATCACCTATAATAGCATATTTATTATCTATATTTGATGGAATATTAAAGTGATTTGATATTTTATTATAATAAATTTTTTGTGTAATAGCATCAAAATAAACAAATTCAGCTATTGCTTTATTACCATTTACATTTTGTCGTATTAATTCCCCTTTTTTAAATAAACAAATATAATTACTAATTTCAAGATAATGAGTTGGAGATTCTTTAATACAATAGTTTAAATCATTAAATTCAATATTAAGTTTTATATCTTGTTTAGATAAAGATATAATAGGTAACGCAAGTTCATTTATAAAACTAAAAAAAAATTGTAATGGAATATATAATTTGTAACTATTTTTTCCATTAGTATAATCAGTTAGCATTTTCACATTTTTACCAATTAATTTATCTAATCCACTATATATATAATTACTTTCATATTGTATATTCAACCAATCAGAATAATGTTTATTTATTGATAAACCACCAATTTCAATTTCAACCGATTTTATTATTGCTAATCCTATTTTATCTACCCAAGCAAATTTTTTTACCCCTGGTGGTAAAACTGAATGATTAGCACTTTGGATTTCGGGTAGTTCTATAAATAATATTAATTCTTTTATTAAATCACCAGACTTTGAAATATTAACTGTTAATCTTTCACCAAAATTAGGAACTGTTTTTTTAAAATATTGAGGTATACTTTCTTTCGATATATTACTTTTTCTTTTATATACCTTTTTCCAAAATACTATATTTGGTTTATCTGATAATAAAGTACTTTTATTATTTAAAAATTGTTTTCCATAACCCATATATATATATATATATAATATTGTTTAATTAGTTTATTTAAAAATAATTTTTTATTATATTATATATATAAATGAATATCAATTCCTTTTTAAGAATAGAAATATTAATAGTAGTAATTTTAATTATTGTTAGTATAGTTGGGTATTTTGTATTTAAAAAATATAAAGACAAATTAACAAATAGTGTGGAAAAATTAGATAACCAATTAAATATTACTAATACCTCTAAAATAGAAGAAACATTAGATAATAGTAATAAAAAAATAATTCAATATTATGGAGGTCATCATTGTCCGCATTCAAACAAAGATAGTAATATGTACAAGTTGATTAATGAAAATTTAAATAAAAAATATGATGATATTTTGGTTCAAGTATATTGGGGATCAGATCCAACACACTCACAACTATTTCAGAAGAATAATGTTCAATATGTACCAACAATATTAAATAGTAAAAATCAAGTAGTTAAAATAGGTTTAGATGAAAATGTAGATAGAACAGGAAAAACCCCCGAAGATCTTGAGAATTTACTTTTCGAAAATATTTATAAACAATTATAATTATATAAAATAATCTTTAAATTCTAGTTGTTCAATAATATTATTTTTTTTATTTATATCAAAGTCCTTAAACCCTCTTAAAGCTCCATACCAATTCCCTGCGATAATACCCGTTGAATCATTGTCACCAAAATGTAAAGTAGAATAAAATATTAAACTATTCCAATTATAATTTAATGATTCTATTTTATCAATTTTGGGTGAAACACTCATAATTGACATTAATAATGCGTCATAAGCTACAATTGTCGCACCAACACCGGTTGAGGCAAATTTTGAAAAATCATTTTTACCACTAGCTTTAACTCCAGGAGTATAATTTAATAAATCATTATATCTATCAGCGCCAAATAAAAATTCTCTAGATTTTAATGAAAAACGTTCTAATCTTTGTTCAACATATCTGAACCACAAGGAAAAAAATTTATACTTATCCTTTTTATAATCTTGATAAATATCTGTTGTTTTCATATATTTATCTATTTTACCACTTTTTTCTAATTTTACTAATTCTTTACCCCATTCAAATGGATTTATATTTTTAATAGCATAAGATGTAAATAAAGCCGTTACTAATCCTCCTAAAAATCCTAAGGGAAAATTATGTGTTATTCTACTTGATAATATACTTTTTTCGATTAAAGCATCTATATCATCTTTATATTTTATACCTATATAAGCAGTTCTCATAGCTGCTCCATTACCACCCATATACTTGTTATATTTTATTTTCTTATTTTTTTGTAATAATTCTAAAGAATTTAGTGTAGTATATCCACTAGCCCGTTTATTTTCTTTTAATTTATCTAATATATTTAAATATTCATTTCTAAAATCATTATAACTACCATTTTTATCACAAGCTAATTTTGTTGCTATCATCATAATAGTATCATCACTTGCATTCCACTTTGAAATATTTATTTTATCGCCTCCTAAAGAATAATAATTATTAATAATTTCATTTTGAACTAACATTGCTTCTTTTAATGTAATAGGTTTATTATTAAAATTAAACTCCCAGTTACCATTATAAAAACCAAGTGTATCTAAATAAGATCCTAATATTAACAATGCTTTAATATTATTATCATTCATATTAATATAAAATATAAAATAAAAATATAGTTAAAATTAAAATTTTAATAAATATTATATGGACAATATTGATTTTAATAAATTAGAATTTAATTTATATGAATTACTTAATTTAAATCAATCGGCATCTATTGATGATGTGAAAAAAATATTTAGAAAGATTGTAAAAAAATTTCATCCTGATAAAATTTCAGAATTAGAAGAAAAAATATATTATAATATTACATTAGCTAATTTAATATTATCAAATGAAAAAACAAAAAATAAATATGATAACTGGTTAAATAATAAAGATAAAGATTTTAATTTTTTGAAATCTAATTTTAAGAATGATAATGTTAAAGAATATTTTCCAACAACAAAACAAGAAGCTTTAGTTGGATTTCACAGAGATGCAGAAATTTTATTAAAAAGACACGGTAATTATATAGAAGATAATAAAAGTTTTAGTACAAAATTAGAGGAGGTTAATGTTAACCGTAATAATTTAAAAGATATTAAAAAAAATAATTTTAGAAATACTGAAGATTTTAATATTACATTTGATAAAAAGAAAGTAAATGGTGATTATTCACATCAAATAACTAAATATGACAATGAAGAAATTATTCCTTATAATACTAATAAAAATAATATAAATTATGTTGAATTAAAAAATTTTAATAAATTATATTTAGAAGACAATGTTCAAACTTCGAGTTATACAAGTTTAAATAGAGCTTTTTTACTTCAACCACTTATGAACAATACGAAAGAAGATATAAATAAAGAATTATCAAAATATAATAATCAAACAGAAGAGTTAAAAACTATTGATATTAACATATAATGATTTATAAATTATTTTATTAATATATTTAATAGCAAAAAACTCTAATCTATTATTAATATTATATTTTATATGATATTTTGTTTGCTTATATCCATTTTTTAATATTTCTAATTTAGTTTCTTTAGCTAAATTAAAATCACTCATTTCCATTGTTGTTCGTAAAATAATTACATTTATATGATTTTCCCAATTTTTACTTGTTACATTTTTATAAATTATACTTAACACACCTTTTAAAAAATCCATTATATTTTGTGGATTTTGGTTTTTATTATTATTTTCAATACAAATACCTATTGTTTTGTCTAAATTACAATAGTTTATACCAAAATTATTCATTATACCACCATCAATATATATTTTATTATTAAAATAAATAGGAGTAAATATTAGAGGTATAGATATTGACATTCTAATCGCACGAATAATCGACAGGTTTGGAGTAGATTTGTAATCAAATATTTCTTCAAGTCTATCTGTATAATTTACAACTATAATTTTTAATATTTTATTTGTTTTTCTATATAATTCATCAAATGTAATATCATATACTTTTAATTTATTAAATAGTAATGTTTGTATTATTATAATAATTTTATTTCCATTATCAATTCCTAAATTATTTAAAAATATGTCCAGATCAAATTCTAATTGTATTTTTTCTAAATTTATTTCATAAACTATTTGAGCTATTGTATTTATAGTGTAATTTAAATTTAATAAAAAACATATAATACTACCTACAGATGTACCAATAAAAGTGTTAATATATTTCAAGTTAATAATATTATGTTTAATTAAATATGAAATAGAACCTAAAATTTGTAATCCATTTACACCACCTCCACTTAGACATAAACTATTATAATACATTAATATATAATAAAATATAATATATATTTATATGGTTAAAGCTTTTGAATTAGTAAAAGAGCAAAAAGAACGAGATAAATTGAAAAAAAAAATTTATAAAAAAATTTATATAAATGTTGAAAAAAAAATTGTTCAATCAAGTGGAGTCAATTTATATAAATGCTGGTTTCAAATACCCGAATTTTTGATTAATTATCCATTATATAATGTTAATGATTGTAATCAATATATAATAAGCAAGTTAAAAAATAATGGTTTTCAAACAGAATTACTAGCAAAGAATATTATTTTTATATCTTGGAGTTCATTATAATTAATTTCTAGCGATATCAATTAATGATTTTAATTTATCAATATCTTCAGGAAAGATATAAAATTTTTTATGATTTGTATTCATTCTTACTGGTCTTCTGTATGAATGAACTAATAAAATAGATAAAATTAGAATACCAATTATTGTTATGTAAAGAACTAAATGTTTATTATATGGTATTTTAAAATTAAAACCCTCAATATTATTTAAAAATAATTTATTCTTAATATTTTTATTTATTGGTTTTTCTATTATAATTTTTTGTTCAATTTTTAATGTTTGTTTTAATTTATCTAAACATTTATCACAACTGAGTATATGGTCAATCGCATCACATTTATTTAATTCATTTAATTCATTTTGAAATGCGTCCTTTACTATATTTACAGTATTATCAACTAACTCTTCGTTTTTTGATTTAATAATATTATTTTCTTCCTTATTCTTTTGTACATTTACATCTTCTAACCCCCACGCTTCTTCTAGACTAGTATAATTTATCATAATTATATGAATTATCTTAGATAATAAATTAATATTTTTATAATATTTTTTTATTATACGTTTACGGTTAAAGAAAAGAATATTATTTAATAATATATATGAATGATTCAGTGACTAGTTCTGAGATTGACGGAACAATAAATTATTTAGATAATAAAGGTAATAATATGAATAAAGATACGAATATTATTAAAAAAGACACAACGGAAACAGATTTATATTTAAATATGATGGCTAATACTAATAAAGTATTACAAGAATCTGAAAAAAGTACATCATCATTAAAACTGGATAATAATTCTGAAAATAATTCATCTGTTATGAATAGTAGTTCACAAAGTTCTGTTAAATCAAAAGTAAATTTTGAAGAGGTACAATTACCAAGTAGAAATAATAATGAAGAATTTAATAATAATCTAATTGATTCAATAGTATCAAACCATTCAAATGATTTAAACCATTCAAATGATTTAAACCAATCAAATGATTCAAACCAATCAAATGATTCAAACCAATCAAATGATTCAAACCAATCAAATGGTTCAAACCAATCGCGTCATTCTGAAATCAAAAATAATATGACAGATACAAATGTAGTATCATCAAAACCAGTTCTAACACAACAACAATTACGATTAAAAAAAATTGAATTACTAAGAAAACTAAGTGAATTAAAACACAAGGGATATAAATTATCAAAAGAATATGATTTTAATTCAAAGATTGAAGATATGGAATATGAATATGATTTATTAAAAAGTTTTGCTAATAAAAGAAATGGTATTAAATTATACAAGAATATTTTACTAAACACTTGTTCAGTTACGGAGTTTTTAAATGATAAATATGATCCATTTAATTTTCAACTAAGTGGATGGTCAGAACATATGAGCGTTGAAGTAGATAGTTATGATGATGTGTTAGAAGAATTGTATGAAAAATATAAAGGCAAGGGTGGTAAAATGGCACCAGAAACTAAATTAATACTATTAGTTTTAGCATCAGGGTCTGCTTTTCATTTTTCAAAAGCACATTTATCAAATATTCCAGGATTAGATAAAGTATTAAAGAATAATCCGGATATGATTTCTAAACTAGTCGCAGGTAAAGAAAAATCTTCTCAATTTATGACTGAACAAGAATTAAATATTGAAAGACAAAGAAATGAATTACAAGATAAAGAAAGACAAATGAAACAACAATTAAGAGATCAACAAATACAAAATCAAAAATTAAAAGAGCAATTATTAAAGAATAATGAAATACATAATGCACAACTGAGAACACATGAAGTAAATCAAACACCGGTTAATAATAATGAATCTTATAGAAAAGCTCATCACCCAATTAATTTAAATCCAGGACATCCTAATAATTTAATACCAAATAATGATCAAAGACCTATACCTAAAATAATAAAGAATGATACTGTTAATGATATATTAGGTAGATTACACGCAAGAGATAATAATGATAATGATACAGATACACAAGAGGAAACTAGTAATAATGATAGAATTGTAACTGATAGCGATACAAAGAAAAAAGGTCGTAAGAAAAAAAACATAATGCAAGTAATATAAAAAAATACGTTTTTTAAATATTAATGATATATCAAAGCATGAATGAAACTTTAAATTAATATTTATATTATAATTTAAAGTTATATATAACTTTAAATTATATGTCAATTATGCCAAAAAGAGGTAGAAAACCAAAAAATAAAGTATCAATTAATACTACTCTCACAAATAAAGAAAATCCAATTATAACACATTTACCTATTAATATAGATAACGATGATGATATATTTATAAAAAATATTGATTCAAAAGATATTCAGATAAAAAAATTAAAAGAAAAAGTAAACCAATTAATGAATGAATTAGATAATAGTATAATTAATGATGAATTATATAATATTAGTTCAAATGATTTAGAAAATGATAATATTAATTGTTGGTGGTGTAGACACAGTTATACTACACCAACAGTTTGTTTGCCTGAATATTATTTTAAAGAACAATTTTATACATTTGGTAATTTTTGTTCATATAATTGTGCTTTATCTTATAATATAAATTTAAATGATGATAATATTTTTAAAAGATCTTCTTTATTGTATTATTTTTATAAAAAAACTTATAATATAACTTTAAAAATAGTACAGTCTCCATCGTGGAAAGTACTTAAAAAATATGGAGGTGTTTTATCAATTAGCGAATTTAGAAAAAATTTTGTATCAAATGATTATGAATATAATTATATTAAACCACCTATGATATCTAGAATATATCAAATTGAAAAAATACTTACTAAACCAACAAAGAAGGCAAAAAATGAATATGTATTGAAAAGATCTAAACCATTAAATAACAGCAAATATAGTTTAGAACATACAATGGGGTTAAAGAAAACAATTAATTTATCAGAAACTTAATTTGCTACAAATACTTGTAGATTTTGGGTAGTTATTTTATTATTTAAAATTTTAAAAAATACACTATTATCTTCTTGTACTGATAAAAGTGTATATTTTGGTGTATAATCTAAATTTATATCACAATTTACTTCTTTTTGATATTCCTTTAATGAATCTTCAAGTAATTTTTTTGTAGTTTCTATACCATCTATTGAAACTAGTTTAAAATTATTTTCAAAATCTTTTTTAATATTGATAATAATATTTTCTTTAATAAAATCTTTTAAATCTGAATCTATTTTTAGTGTCTCATATTGAGAAACAAAATAATCATACAAAGAATCTTCACACTCTGATGATTTGAGTTCGTTAAATAACGGATATATGATTGATTCCCACAATTCATTTATTTTTTTTGTATTTTTATATGAATATCGTTTAAATATACCCTTTAATACAATATTTTTTTGATTATTTTCTTTAAAAGCAATATATTTTTCATCTTCTTCGTCAATATACGCTGTACTAATTGATATATCAGTATCAGAAATATCTTCAATAATACCAATCATTGGTTTATTTAGTGGTGTAAGTTTATTTATACTTCTAATTTTTTTTCTTTTTGTTAACATTTGTACAGGCATAATCGCATTAATATTAAAATCAATTAAATAACACGAGAAAAAGTTAGCACTTCTTTCCGTAAAAATAAAATTAACATGAGATTTAAGCGTAGGTGAGTTTGTTTCATAAAATTTAAGTTGTTCTTCCATTAATAATTATTATTAATACATTTTTTAAAGAAATATCAATTTTTTTATTATTTTAAAGTAATATAACAGTAATATATAGCACCTTTTTGTACTGTAACAGCTGATGATATTGTTAATGCTAAAATATTATTAACTTTAATTTCAAAATTATATTCATCATCTTCTAAATCATTATTATATTTATCATATGTTATTAAACCGTCTGTCTCTTGATATTCTAAATATTCAGAGGATGATATATATATATTATCTATATCAATATTATTAGGCATTATTCCAATACTAACTGTATCTTGATGTCCACTAATAATACATTCAATATTATGTTTATCCAGGTATTTTTTAACTATATCAATATGATACATATTTCTGCCATAATTTGTAGATGTCCAACCTAAATCATCATTATTATATTTAAAATCCCCCCATAAAAAATCATTACCATCATTAAATAATATTATATTATTACTACTATTTAAAAAATCTTTTAATTTACTAGTTTTGTCAAAATCAAAGGTTTCTTCATTATACCCGGCTTCTTCTCGTATAATAGCTCCGTGATTAATTTGGTAAGATTTACCGTTAAAAATTAAAAATATAACTACTGGTAAAAATAATAAAATTTCAGTTACTAGTTTTTTTCTTAGTGGTATTTGATTATTCATTTCTAAAGATAAATTTACATTAGATTGTTCTTTTTTATATACAGAGTATTCTTCATGATTACCATTTATAATAAAAACATTATTTGGATTTAATACTTTTAAATTGAAAATAAAAAATAATATTTCCAAACCATAAGGCCCATAATCAACTAAATCACCTGTAAATATGATATATTGATTTTTTAAAAGATACAATGAATTTCCAGAAAATATATTTCCTAAATTTTGAAATCTATTAAATAAATAATGTAGACTATTAATTGATGAATGGATATCACCAATAAAATGTACTTGGGAATTTTCAGGTATATTTATTTTCATTCCTTTGTATTTTTCAGAATAGATATTGTTATTATACGAATATTCATTTTGATATATTAATTTTAATTTATCAAGTATATTCAAAAAAGGGATATAATTATCATCAAAAAATTTATATTTACTATCTTGTGATAATTCATCTGTTATATCTTTATCATAATCGCGTTTAAAAAAATACGGTGTATTAGAAAATATAAAATTCCAACTACTCCATTGATCTAATTCAAAATTAGATGAAAATAAAAAGTTATTTCTTTGTTGTAAACATAAATCAGTATCACAACTATTCATTGTATTTATAATATCACCATTATCATTAATTCCTTTTCTTAAATGTACTGATATACAGTGATTTTTTAAATTAAGATATTTTTCCTTATATTTTAAGTATTTATTTTTATACATATATATAATGATATAATTTTTTATTTTAACATTATATGATACATACCTTGTAGAAATGCGTCTGCTAAATCATCTTTTTTCTTGAATGAATTAATTAAATCAGTCCATTCAGGAAAATTTTTAATCATTTCCATACAGTATTTTATTCCAAGAGACTTTGTTAGTTTATAAGTTTTTGCTTCATCTCCTTTGAGTTTAACAAGTTGTTGTGAATCACCATCATCTGCTAATTTTAATTTATTACTTGGACACATATATTTTACTTTTTCAATAGTAGAATTAGTTCTATCCTTATCAATAATACCTCTTATTAAATAAAAATCGTATACTGTCGATGATATTGCTTTCATTCTCGGATTTTTTAAAGTAGGTTGGTTCTCAATTAAAACGATATCAGCTTGTAAAAGATTAGGTCTACTATCTAATTCTCTTATTAATTTTAATCTGATAATTTCCAAATCCATAGATTTTACACTTTTCTTTTTAAATTCTTTTAATTGATATGAATTTGTTAATTTTTTGTATTCTGATTTTGCGTGATTATTACAATAATTATATTCATTTTTAAATAAATATTGTATCATCTTGTCACATTTTTTCTTACTTGTAAAAGAACATAATGTGCCAGCTTTAATTTTTATACACACATCCTCAAAAGTAGGAGGAGTACAATTTACATTTTTCTTATGATTTTTACAAGTATAAATACGATTATTATTAGTTTCTTGATATAGAGCTGGTTTACATCCACACTGAAAACATTTTATTTGATTTCTATTAGTTAGATTAATTAAATTCCAATCTAATATTTTCCATTGTTTAGTTTCCGTATTATAATCAATTAAACAGAATGCAAGATTTAAAATACCTACATCCCAAGACAATACTATCATTATTAAAAGATATGTTTTATTTTTAAATAATGAACAGAGTTATAAGTAATAAAAATTATGAATATATAATTTCGCAACCATCGCATAACAATCCTCTTTATTTATCCGATGATAATAATAAATATGATTATATTGAAGATAACTTGTATAGTTATGTTCCAGAATCAAATTTACCACACGATTGGAGAAGATTATATGATCATGAGTATGAAAGATATTATTATGTGTGTGATATAACAAAACATACTCAATGGTTAAATCCAACTATTCCTATTGATAAAATTATGTCTAATAATTTACCTTATACACGGGAGGAAAAATGGAATGAAGAATATAGAGCATATTATTATATTAATCATGTAGCAAAATATACAACACGGAAACGTCAAAATTTAAAATCTATTTAATTTTAATGTCTATTAAAAAACCACCTTTTTACTACTTATTTAAATCTGAAGTTTTAACTGACGAAGAAATAAAATTAATTCTAAAAAAAAGAGGTGATATTTGGGAAAAATATAATTTAAAAGAACCACAAAAAGATAACCCTGATTTTATATATGTTGATGGGAAAAATGAATATGATAAACAATACTATATTCCTACGTATTTAAAAAATAGAGCTAATTTAAAAGGAGATAATGAGAGTATAACAAATAAATACAATTTAAATGTAAATATGAAAAAACATAATGATAATAAAATTAATAAATATTTACTTGAAGATCACTATATAAATATATTTAATATATTCAAAGATAATGATAATGTAAATAATTATAAAAAATATTTTAATAATAATAAGATATGGATTTTAAAAGAGATTTATGGATGGGCTGGTTCAGGTATTTTTGTTTGTGAAAATTTTTCAAGTTTTAAAAATATAATAAATATGATAATTAATAAAAATAAATATTTCTATTCAAAAATAAATTTAAATATTTATAATAAGTTTAAAAATAGTAAAAAACAAAAATCTAAAATTGAATGGATATTACAAGAATATATTAATAATCCATATTTAATTGATAGTAAAAAATTTCATTTTCGTGTTTTGTATATTTATAGTAATAAAAAACAATTTTATTATAACAAATTTTTATCATTTATAGCAAAAGAAAAATATTTAAAAGGGGATTATACTAATAAAAATATTCATGATAGTCGTTTGAAAACAACAGATAAAATATATTATTTTCCTGATGACTTTTATGATTTAATTGGAAAAAAAAATATTGATAATATAATAAAACAAATTAATGAATTATTCAGAGGAGTTAAAAAGGTTATTAAAGCTAAATGTTATGACGAAAATAATTTTTGTTTTCATCAATTTGGATGCGATATAATGTTAACAGATAATTTTAATATAAAATTAATTGAAATAAACGATAAGCTTAGTACAGAAGTTTTAGAAATAGATAAAACAAATAATTATAAAAAATATATAGAATCACTAATAGGCGATATAGTAGATAAATATTTTATTCCACAAAAAGAAATTAAATTTAAAAGTGGTTTTATTGAAATATAAGATCTTTTATTTTTTCACGTTCATAAACTCTTTTCCTTAATTCTGATGTTGACCATGAATGAGTTCGTTTATGCCAGTACATAGTAATTGGTAACTCATAACCTGTATATTTTTTATTACACCAATCAGAACCGATAATTCGTACATCTGGATTTAATAATACTAATAAATCATACAAATCTTTTTCTGTAGAATAAGTAATAACTTCATCTACATATTTAATAGTTTCAATCATTATTTTCCTTTCTTCAAATGTTTGTATTGGTTTATTTTTTTCAGGTCTATCAATAGTTGGATCTGTTTGAAGACCAACAATTAAAATATCGCATTGTTCTTTAGCATCTTTTAACATTATACAATGACCACTATGAAGTAAGTCAAAACAACTACAAGTAAAACCAATTTTTTTATTTTTATATTTAGTATTAAAACTTTCTATATTTAAAAACATTATATAAAGATTTAGATTATTTTTTATTATAATGTCAGAAAATAATATTGAATCTGAATCTGAAAATAATGATAAAATTGTAAAATGTTATAGATTATCAAAAACAGTTAGAATGTTTTCAATGATAGATATTTTTTTCGGTTGTTTTTATGCTTTTTATAGTTTCTTTTATCTTTTACCATTACTAATTGCCTTATATGGTTATCATAGTGCTAAAAGTTATCATTCAAGTGGTGTATTAACTTATTCAATATATCAAATTCTAAATAATATTATGAGACTAACATTATGCTCATATTATTATATAAAAATAAAGAAAAATAATAATATAGATGATTATTCAAATGAAAATTTAGGTTTATGTTTTGTAATTTTATCAAATTTACTTGGGTTATATATTGCAAGGTTTAGTTATAAATTATATAAATCAATAAAATCTTTGTCAGATGAGGAACATACAAATTTAATATTATTAAACTATCCTATAAGAATTATCTATTGGTAAATATAGAATGAATGAATAATTTAGGATTTTATAAAAATAATTAAACAATGGTTGTATAAACGGTACTATATATTAAATAGGACTTTAATTTACTACGAATTTTTAACTTATTAAAAAATTGATACTAGTAACCTTTAACATTAGTATTTTATTAATTTTAATGTCAATGGTTAGATACGAAAAAGATGATAATTACTGGGAAATTGTACATATTCGTGATATAGACGAAATTATTGAACGTACTGGTAAAATAGGGAAACTGGGTAAATTTAATATAAGTCTTTATTTTGAAGAAACTCAAGAACTAGAAATTATAAAACGTAAGATAGCTGAAAAAGTAAATGATGATTGGAAGCTCGCTAAATTGTCGATATCCGAAAAAGAATTACTTAATATTAGAGTAGATTTATATGATGATTTTGGAAATTTAAAGTATACTAAAAATTGATTATTACTATAGTTATTTATTAATCTCAATATTATAATGCCTAGATTAGATATTATAATTGGACCAATGTTTGCTGGCAAGTCTTGTGAAATTATTAGAATGGTGAGATTATTAAAAGTATGTGAAAAAGATTATTTAATTGTCAAACCAAAAATTGACAATAGATATTCATCTGATGAAATTGTATCACATAATTATGATAAAGAAAAATGTATTGCGATACAAAATCTTACAGATATATATTCTTATTGTAAAAGTTATCATAATACTATTTTTATCGATGAAGCACAGTTCTTTAAAGATTTGAAAGAACAGGTTTTAAATCTTGTAGAAAATTTAAACTATAATGTTGTTATAACAGGGTTAGATGGTGATTCAAATAGAAATAAATTTGGACAAGTATTAGATTTGATTCCTTATGCCGATAGTTGTAAAAAGATTACAGCTCTTTGTCAAATATGTAAAGATGGAACTCCAGGTATTTTTAGTTATCGTAAATCTTCAGATGAAAGTCAAATTTTAATTGGAGCAAAAGATGAATATATGACAGTTTGTAGAAAACATTATTTTAATACTTAGATTATTTTTTCAAATATCGCTTACCGTAAATAATTATTTTATGAATTGAATTTATTTTATGAATTGAATTTATTTTATGAATTGAATTTATTTTATGAATTGAATTTATTCTTTGATTTAAATTAATATTTGTAGGCGAATACTTTATATTAAACATTTTTTATATATATATCTAGATATATATTTAAAAATAAAATAATTGAATTAAATATATTTTAGTATTTAAAGATATACTACATTAAATAATTAGAGATGACTCAATATTGGAATAATCACAATTTTATAGATTTTTTAGATATCAAAAATAACGAGATAAAAACTCTACCAAAGGGTGTTTTTATTTCGACGATGTGTGCTAAATGTAAGTTAAGTACAAATTTAGATTTAAATAATATTTATAATTATTTACCCTTAGATTCTAATGATATATTAACAGTTAAAATTAATAAAGAAAAAATTAGAACCTTAATACCTGTTAAAGAAAAAAAAAGACGAACGAAAAAGAATACTTTGAAAAAAAATAGTCCTTTTTATAATCAAGTTACTATCGTAGTGAGAATAAATGAAGGTGATTATGATGATTTAAATACAGTAAAAAAATTAAATTTAAAATTATTTAAAAATGGTAGTATTCAAATTTCTGGACTTAAAAAAGTTAGTTATACAAATAGAGCATTAAATAAACTAGCATTTCGTCTATCACAAGTAAAAGCTTTATTAATTGAAGATGAAATCAGAGAAATAAAATTTATTGAAAGTAATATTGATATTAGTGATTTTAGTATATATATGATTAACTCAAATTATAAAGTAAATATGATGATAGATAGAACTAAGTTTTTTAAATTATTATTACAAAAAAAAATAAAAGCTAGTTATGAAAAATGTATACGTGCTTGTGTAATAGTTAAATTTACACCAGTTAATTGTAATGAAGAAGAAAAAGAAATAAGTATATTTATTTTTGAAAAAGGAAATATAATTATAACTGGTGCTAGGAATTTAAATCATATTATTGAATCTTATAATTATATTAATAATATTTTATTAGAACATACTGATAATATAATTAAAAAAGATGATGATAAAGAAGAAGAATTAATATTAAATTTATATAATGATATATTAAAAGAAAACAAACATAAGATTAAATCATTAAATTAATTATCACATTGTTCTGTTTGATTACTAGCATAATCAAATAAATCAACAGTCGAATTACTTTTAAATACATTATTATTTATATATGGATTACCGTCTAGAGTACTAGATAATAAAGTATTTATATTATTTCTAGTTTGTGTTGAAATTTTACCTCTTGTACCAAGATTCTCTTTTTCAAGAATATAACTACTTGAAATTAAACTTTTAGGAACATTATGAATGTATTTCTCCCCCCGATTATTTGTATTAGCTTGAATACCAAAATTATTAACACCTAAATTTAATTGTCCTTTACCCCCATTTGGATTTCTATCTGTTCTATCTAAACTTTTTTCTATTCTTTTATTATGATAATAATTATTTAATAATTTTCTTGATGGTAAATCAGAAACTATTTTTCCATCTACACCTTTATAATCATTTGCTAATACTTCTTCTACAACACCTGATCTAGTTATATCATCAGAATGTATATATTTTTTAGTACCATTAGTATATGATGGTCCTGAATATTCTTCATAACCATTTGATTCTCGAAGTGTAGTATTAGCTTGTTGCCTATTATGATAAGTATCACCCGAATTATGATAAGCAGTACCTAAATGACTGGACTCGTCTTCTCTAACAGTATGTCTTGCTTCTTGATTATTATGATAACTATGTTTAGAATTTTGAAAGTTAATACCATTATAACTATATAAATTTTTTTCTTTTACTGTTTCGTTCGCCTGTTGATTATTATGATAAATTTCACCTTCTGTTGAATTAATAGCTGTACCTTGATAGTTAGTATCACCAGTAGTTTCTCTAATAGTATTATTCGCAAGATTGTCATTTTTGTAATAATGTTTATCAGTAACACCTTTTATATTAATAATATGTTCATTATTATCACCACGCATAGTATTATTTGCTTGTTGATTATTATAATATAATTGTGCCTCTGTTAGATTAGCAACGGTACCGTGATGTTTATTGTCACCCGTAGCTTCTCTAATAGTCTGATTCGCAAGATTATCATTTTTGTAATAATGTTTATCAGTAACACCTTTTATATTTGTAATATGTTTATTATTATCACCACGCATAGTGTTATTTGCTTGTTGATTATTATAATATAATTGTGCCTCTGTTAAATTAGCAACTGTACCGTGATGTTTATTGTCACCAGTATTTTCTCTAATAGTCTTATTCGCAAGATTATCATTTTTGTAATAATGTTTATCTGTAACACCTTTTATATTAGTAATATGTTCATTATTATCACCACGCATAGTGTTATTTGCTTGTTGGTTATTATGATAAATATTTTTATCTACCGAATATTTTAAATTTGTAATATTATTATTAATATATTCTCTATCTGTTATTTTAGCATCTTGATTATTTCTAAAATTTTCTTTATCTACTTGAGATTTGACATTAGAAATATTATTATTTTTATCTTCTCTTTGAGTTGTAACCATTGGTTGATTATTATGGTGAATTGGTTTATTAATATCCATTTTCATATGATTTATATAAGTATTATTTTTTTCTCGTTGTGTTTTAATAGCTTTTTGATTATTTCTAAAGTTTTCTTTATCAATAACTGATTTTGGATTGGCAATATATACTTTTTTAATATTATCTTCTTTTTTTGTTTTATTTAATGGTTGATTATTTCTATGAGTATCCTTTGGAACTGGATTTACACCAGCATTTATATATTTATTATTTGTAGTTTGTTCTCTTATTGTTGATAAATCTATTTTTGTTCTATATGTATGTTTCATATTTACTCCGGTTGTTTTAAGAAAATCTTTATAATTCTGTTCTCTATATTTATTTTTACAAGTAGTTTGTTTTAGATCGGTAGGATCTATATTTTTCCCTTGACCATTTTTTTTTGTAATATTTGTTAAACCTTCAGACTGTAATCGCTGACTATGAATTCCACCACCTCTTAATTCTTTTTGATCTTTATGTTTAATTCGTGTTAAATCTGTAATAGGGATTCCGTCAATATCACCAATTTTTTGGTACATAGTCTCTTTATCATAACTATTATTATTTAATTTTATAGAATCACCTAATCTATCTTTAAAATTATGTAATTCATTATTATATTGTTGACCTGATGCTAATATATTAGTATTAATTACACCAACATCAAAAAAACTGTCATTTTCTTTTTTCTTTTTTACATTTTTAAAATTGTCTCTGAAAACTAAAGAGTTATCTCGTCTACTACCAGGTAATAGATTTATTTTATCAAAACTATTACCTGGAGAAAAATCAAAATCTTCTCTATTTATACCAGATATAATTGATGGTGCTTGTAAATTATTTTCCTCTTTATTAAAATTATCATTATTACCGTGGTGTAATTCAAATTGGGTTAAAAAATTTAAATCATTCGTTGATACAATATTTTTATTATATTTATCAAATTCTTTTTGTATATTAATATCAAAAACATTCATTATTATATATAATTATATTATATAATTTTTTAAATTAAAAATTATATAATTCAATACGCTTATTTTATTAATTTTTTGGTAAGAGACCAGTAACTAATTTTTTAAATTCAACTAAATCATTTTTATAGTTATCATTATTTTTTTTAGCATCTAATCTTGTTGAATTTCCAAAACGATTTGGAGAAATATATTTTTCATTTGAACTTAATACTTTTTGAGGGTTCGTGTGTAAATATGGAGTAAATTTATAATTAGCACTATACATACCTCTATAATTAATAATTGGGTGAGTTAATCTTGTATCAGCATTAGTCACATGTTCAATATTACAATCTTTTGGTTTACTAACAGTTGTTTTAGCGTAATCCTTGTTAGTTCTATCAAAACTACTTAATTCAAGATGTCTATTTTGAAGTAAAGTTTCTTGTACGACCCTGTCTTTTAAATTTAAAGAACCATCATTATTAGCGGGTTTTGATAATTCACTAATACCGTTTACACTGTGGTCTGGTGTATAACATATACCAGAATTTTCTTGGGCCACTTTATTCATAACGTAATCATTTGTATCTTTTGTATTTTCATCATACATTTGATGTTCAATATTATCATAAAATGTTCTAGTGAAAGTATTTGACATATATATAATATGTAAGAAAAATAATTTAAAAAAAACTTAAATATTTTTATTTACTAAATTATTTTAATTAACTTTATTTGATGTATCAATATTATTATTATCTAAAAAGTTTGTTAATTTACATTTATTAGTGTTAGTATTATTATTAAAACCTTCAGGTGATTGTTTTCTTAAATCTTCCATATACTGATTAGATATATCTTGACTTAAAAATGAAGAATTTTGAATATTTCTTTCACACACATACGCTGGTGCATAATTTAAACTATCTGCTATAATTTCTGATTTTTGGTATTTTGATTTTGGATCTCTTGATAATTTTCGATCAAGACCAAATAATTCACTTTCTAACTCGACTCTGTTTGGATGTACTGAAATATTTGGTTTATCTCCACAAATTTCACAATTTTCATGGGCATTTAAATCTAACATCCATTTTAATGGTTTATTACTTTCATTAGTCTTAACTAAATATGCTTCTTTATCGTAAATTGTACGATCACTACTCATATATATATATATATATAGAAATTTTTTTTATATTTTATTTTTTTCTAAAATTCTATATACAATTATTCCAATATAATCTTCTGTAAATAATTTATTTTCAATATAATTAGTAAAAATATAATTTAAAAGTAAATTTTTATAATTTTTTTTATTATCTTTTATTATACTATTTATTTTAAATTCTATTTCATTAAATAAAATAAAAGAACAAGATAATGAAAAAGGATAATTTATAAAGGGAATTAAATTAACAAGTAATATATCAACCTTATCTTCATAACAATTTTTTATATTATTTTGAAAATTAAAATCAAAATATTCAAGTTCTTCTATTATGATATTTTTATATGTTTGATATGTATTTTTATTTTCAAACATTTTTTCTAATCCTAACAGTATGTTTTTAATAGTATATTTTTCTAAACCAATAAATTGATTTATATTAAAAAAATGTTCTAAAAAAATAAAAGTTTTATATTCTTTTTGAAATATTGAATTTAATGTTAAAACTTTTAAAATTATTGCTAAATCAATGTCTTCTTTAAATAAATATTTATTATAATTACCTTTTCTAAAAAATATATGTTTTTTTATATTAGCACCTAAAGATATTAAAATTTTAATTATATTAGGATCTTGTATTAAACACGCGTATTCAAGTAAAGTATGACCATTACCATTTATTGAATCAATTTTACCACCTTTTTTTAATAGTTCGTTTAAAATTTCAATATCTCCTATTTTAATACAGTGATGTAATATTGTATTTCCTTCTTCATTTAGTTGTGTGAAATTTATATTATTTATATTTTTTATATTTTCTATATCATTTATGGATATCAATCTAAAAGTATTATGTATATCAAGATTTTTATTATATTCTTGTTCAGTTAATTGTAATAAATTTTTTAAATCATAAGTATTACTATTATTTCTTAATAATTTTAAAACTTTCTTTAATTGTCTTATTTTATCCATTGTTTTACTTGTAGTATTAATACTGGATAATATATTTTTTGTATGTTCAAGAATATCATATTCATTATGGTCTGTCATTAATATTATTTATATAATTAAAGTATATATTTAACCGAGAAACTAATTATTTATATGATTCATATACACCGTAAATATCTAAATATTTTGGTCTATAATTATCACTAATTATAACACTTCTATCATTACGTGATGATACGTCATTATTTATTTTACATAAATATCCATCATCTCTACATCTGGCCGTATTAGGAAATAAAAATTTGGCATAAGCTGATTGATCATTTACAACTGTTGTTACTGTTTTTGTTTCATACTGTTCAATAAAATTATCTTTAATCCTTAATTCATGAGGAGTTAACATAGAACCTTCATAAAATGTTTTTTCTATTTTTTTTTTACTAACATTACACGCTTCTGTTTTGTTAGTTGGTGTTCCTAAATTTAAATAATTCATAAATGGATTATTCTGAGTAGGTTTAAAACAATTCAATAAATTTTTATTTATATTATTATTCATTAATTTAAATAAGAAAAAAAATGATTTATTAACATAAAAGAATATTAATAATATATATAAAATGAATAATGAATCATGGATAGAAAAATTTAGACCTAAAAAATTAAAAGATGTTATATCACAAGAAGAAATAATATTATCATTAAAAAAAGTTATTATTACACAAAATATTCCTCATTTACTATTTTTTGGACCTTCAGGATGTGGCAAAACTTCTACAATATTAGCATTAGCTAGGGAATTATTTAGTGATAAATATTGGGAAGATAGAGTTATTGAACTAAACGCTTCTGATGAAAGAGGCATAAGAGCAGTTAGAGATAAAATAAAAACATATGCTCGAAATTCTATAAATAAATGTGAAGGTATACCACCATGGAAAATAATAATATTAGATGAAGCAGATACTATGACATCTGATTCACAATTTGCTCTTAGAAAAATAATGGAAGATTATTCAAAAGTAACACGTTTTTGTATTATATGTAATTATCATAATAAAATTATTGATCCTATTATATCTCGATGTTCTTTATTTAGATTTAGACCAATACCAAAAGATTTAATTAAAAAAAAATTAATTGAAATTTGTGAAAAAGAATCTATAAAATGTTCAACAGAAAATATAGAATATATAATTAAAACGTGTTCTGGTGATCTTAGAAAGGCAGTAAATTTTCTTCAAAAATGTATGAATAATAAATATTTTAAACAAAATAATATTAACAATAAATGTCAAAAAAATATAATTGACAATATGTCTGGTTTAATACCTGAAAATATTTTAAATAAATTATTTGAATACGCAATAGAGTGTAAGGAACAAAAAGTTATAAATATTATCGAATATATATATAAATCTTCATATTCTTTAACATTACAATTAGAAAAAATATCTGATTTAATTATTTTTAATAAAACATTATCTGATAAAAACAAAGCATTAATTATACAAAAAATCACAGATATAGATCAATATTTAATTAAAGGCTGTGACGAATACATTCAATATTATAATCTAATGTATTTTATTATAAAAATAATTAAAAATTGATTTTAGTATTTAAAACTTTAATTTATATATATTATAATGGAAAATCTATTATGGATTGAAAAATATAGACCATTAAAATTTGATAATATTTTAGGACAAGATAAAATTATTAAAATACTCGAAAAAATGATAGAAAATGGATCTTTTCCGCATTTAATATTTAGTGGAGGGTCTGGTACAGGTAAGACATCTACGGTAATGGCAATAGTTGAAAAATTATATGGTAAATCCAAAACTTTTATGGTAATGAAACTGGATGCTTCAGATGATAGAGGTATTAATTCAGTTAGAGAGGAGATAAAAGGTTTTGCTGAAAAAATTACATTATTTAATAAAGGTATTAAATTAATTATATTAGATGAAGCTGACGCAATGACTTTTGATGCACAATTCGCATTAAGACGCATTGTTGAAAAATATTCTGATACAACTAGATTTTGTTTCATATGTAATTATGAAAATAAAATAATACCACCAATTAAATCTAGGTGTTTAAATTTTACTTTTTTTCCAGTAGATAAAAAAAATATTATAAAAAAATTATCAAATATATGTAAAGAAGAAAATATTAAATATGAAAAAGATGCTCTAAATGTTATTGCTGAACTATCTAATGGAGACTTTAGAAAGAGTATTAATTTACTACAAAGTATTAGTATGAGAGTAGATATTATTAAAAAAAAATATTGTTATGAAACGGTTGGATTATTAAATAATAAAAAATTAAAGCAAGTATTGAAAATGCTACTAAATAAAGAAGCAAGTCTAGAATATAAATATAGTTTTATTAAAAAAGAATTAATTGATACTGGTATTTCATTATCCTTATTTTTAGGACAATTATCTTCTATAATTTTAGAAAATACAAAAGATATACCTGTTGATGAATTAACAGGTTATTTAATTAAATTATCAAAATTAGAATATAATGTTTCTTCATCTACATTTGGTAATTTATATATTAAGTCTTTAATTAGCATATTTATTTAAAAAAATTGATAAATAATTTTATAATTTATAAAATTATTTATATAATGTCATCTCACACTATTATTGCGAATTCTAATAACCAAGAAAGTTCTCTTTTTTCTGCTCTTATGAGTAATCCACCATCACGAGGTAAAGAACTTGTGAAATGGATCAAGCACAACCGCGCTGTTAATGTTGGTTCTGAAGGGGTTGAAGTAGAACTAGTACTTCTATTTAATGATTTTGATGTTGGTTTTGACGGTTATACTGGTAAGGAAATCCCCAAGCATCTACATAATACTACAGAAGAAGAACGTCAGATTATTCGAGAATATATTGAGGTCGAAGCTGTAAAGAATGATATGAAGAAAACTTCTGGTGTCAATGAGTCTACTCTTGCTTCTGCATTTGAACAAGTAGCATCAACCACGGCAGAAGAAACAAAACAATCTCCAATTGAACTAGGACTTACAGAAAATGACGATATTAATTATTCGAGTCTTTCTAGTTATTATTCTGGAGAAGTAGAAGCTTTCGCTGGAAAACTACTTGAACTATCTCAAAAACTAGTTAATGATGAAATTAAGACTGCTACAAAATATAAGCATACAAAGGGTCACGGTTCTAAGCGTAAGGCTTCTCCGGCACTACCAGAAGATCCGGTTGAGAATATTCCTTCACCCCAGCGAATGTTTATTACTACAAAAGTAAAGGAACTTTTCTCTATTATGGAAAAGACAAGTACTCCTATTAACCAAGGAATCATGTTTGATATGTTTATTCGTTCCATTTTCCGCGAACGAGCAGTCACTGGTGGTAAGCGGGAAGCCAAGACTGGTAAAGGTCATCGTTCTATTTCTTATCTTCTCTTTTCTCTTCTTCATAAGGAACATCCAGATATTGCTAGTAAGATGATCGGACTATTTCCGACATATGGATATTTCAAAGACCTATCAGCACTTACAACACATTTTGTAAACGAAAATAAGAAACCAGGTTATCCAAAAATCGCTACTGATGCTATTGATGTATATATGAATGCTCTTGATCAAGATATTCGTAAACTAACCAGCGGAAAAGGATTTCCTCATTATGGACCCGCGCCACATTTTTCACATAGTGATTTTAAGATTTTTGTAGATAAACTATCTAAAGAATCAAAGAAGATTACATTTGATGAATTTCTATCAAAGTATCCAGAAGTCAAGGGACTATCCCTTGCAGCAAAGTGGTTTCCACGTGAAGGAAAGCATAATAGTTCTCATCGAAACCGTATGATTCATCATGTTATGACAAAAGGTGGTCTTGAAAGCGCAAAGGTTCTTGCTAATCATAAAAAGTATATGAGTTTTACAAACGGTGTATTCCGCAAGTTTATCTCTAGTCTAACATATCTACTTGGAGTTGTCGAACCTCTAATGGCTACACAAAAGTGGTCAGAAATTGACCCTTCGAAGATTTCATCGGGTGCTACTATCAAGTACAGAAAAGCACTTGCTAATGAACTTGTAGATACAGTTCCTACACTTTATCAACAGGAAACTGGAAACCGAACAACAGAACCAGCACGTATTGAACTCCGTAAAAAGATTGTAAATGCAGCGGTTGAAGGTAAACTAAATGGAAAGATTGATTCAATGAAACTTGCCGATGCTATTAGTAAGGGAAATATTAGTACTGTTGAACGTAAAGTTCTTCACGCACAGTTTATGGATCTAGTAAAGGATCACAAAGAAAAGATTATGGTTGATTACAAGTCAGCACTTGATAAGTGGATGGAAGAAGGTTCTAATCCTGTTCTCAAACCGACTGACCCTCAAAATGTTATTTCTACTATTGATGTTTCTAGTTCAATGGGACAAGTAATGTCATATGCTATTGTTAATGGACTAATTACTATGATGATGAGTAAACTTGGAAGATTTTTCATTACATTTGATAATACTCCACAACTAATTAAACTAGAAGGTGATAATATTGTTGATTGGTATGAACAAGTTCGTAGGGCACCGTGGGGTGGGTCAACTAATATGCGTGGAGCAATGAACCTCCTAATTAAGGTTATGAAAGATGTACGAAAGATTGATACTTCTTTTGACGGAAAGATTATTCATATTATCCACACAGATGGACAGTTTAATTCTAATTTTGCTGGATTTGGTACAGCAAAATCTAGTTATAATACTTATGGATTTTCTACGGAAGATACAGGGTCTTCTTGGAAAACCTTTGCTGATGAAATGAAAGTATCTTTTACAAAGGAAGGGTTTGCCTTTCCTCTTACGGCTTTTTGGAATTATCGTTCTCAAACTCCTGGGTTCCCTGTTCATGGAAAGTTTAAAGGCGTAAAACTTGTTGAAGGGCTATCGACCGGTCTTCTAATGGATGTTCTTGGAGGTTCAACAAAATTCACGGTTGATAAGACTGGAGCCGTAGTTGCTGATACAGACCCAGTTATTACTCTACTTGAGAGTCTGGCACGATTTTCTCTTGTAGGTGATACACTCTATAAGAGTGATGAATTTGTATATAAAGAAAAATCAGCGGGTTATGAGATTGAAAGATTCTGGAGTCAGTATATTAAGACAACAAAATAAATTTATTTTATAAAAAAGTTGATAATAATTATTTAAATATTTATTAATAATTATTATAATGGCTTCTAATTCAGATGGATTGATAGAATTAACTAATTTAGAAACATCAAAAGAATACACCAAATTTACAATTACATACAAAAATAAACATATTAATATCAAATATAATAATTATTTTTGTATATTTGACAGTAATGATATAGATACAGATGAATTAAATATTTCAATATCAAAAGAAAGTAATTTTGATATTGATTTAATTAAAAAATATATAATGATTTTTTTCAAAGAAAAAAATGTTAAAAAAGTAGATACAATGAATATTTTTAAAAGGGAAATTGAAAAAACAAAGTGTATAGTGAATTTTACTAATTTAAAAAAACATTTTAATGAAAATAAATCATATATTTCCAGTAATATAAAAGAATTACAAGAACTAGCAAATTCTATGCCAAAAGAACTTAAATTAGATTATAACCAGGTATATGAGTTGATTATAAGAGAAATTAAAAATGTAAATACCGATTTATCGCATAGTAATTATATTTGTTGCGATAAAGATAATTATACAAGTTTTAATGTAAGATTAAAATATGACACTGGTGAACTGAGTGAAAAATTAAAGCATAGTAAAATTAATTATTTTGAATTAAATTTTAAATTAAATAATATTCTTTATCCATTTGTTCCTCCTGAAATTAGTTATATACAACCTTATATTAATCCAAATTTAATTATAGCAATTTTAAATTTAAATAATATTGATAGTACAACTTGGAATTATACAATATCATTAAATCAATATATTAAAAATATTAGTTCAAGTTTAGAACCATATTTTAATACTAATTTTGATAATTCAATAAAAAAAGAAATATCTGATATTGAACTATTACTAATTAAACTAGGACAAATGACAAAAATTAGTACTTCTGATATTACTATTAAATTAAATTCTAATACAAAACTTGATAAAAAACAAAATATTAGTAGTAATGGTAAATATTGGTCATCTGGTACTGGGTATGGTTCTGGTAATTCTAATTCAGAATGGAATATTCTTGAGTTTCTACAAAAACAAAAAGAATCTAATAATGATATACTACAAATATTACAACAAATAAATCAAAAATTAACTATATCAAATTTTGATTTCAATATTATATTTAGTAATGATATTTTAAGTAATTATATTAAAAGTAATTTTTCTGGTTTAACTATTTTAGAACTAGATAAAAAAACATATATTTTTCAGGAAATATTATGTATTTTAAACAAAATAACATATTCCGTTAATCCTAAAAGTATTCCATTTAAATTTATAAATAATATTTATATGTCAATGAAAGACTTTGTAGAAGATTTAATTAATGATATATATAGTGATGAAACTGTTTTAAGTTCACTTAATTGTGTTACAAAACTATTATGCGATGATATTATAAAAATATTTAATTTTTACAAAATATTTCAAACAAAAATAACTACCATAATACCTAATGGTAAAACTACATTAAATGTTAAAGATCAGTATTTTGATATTGTTAGTAAAAATCAATTTAAATACAATGAATTACATAACCATCATAAATTTATTAAAAATAAAGCTAGTTCTATTAAACCAAAAACTATTATGCGTATAGTTTCTGAATTTAATAGTCTTAAAAAGAATCTACCAAATAATTGGGATAGTAGTATATTAATGCGTGTTCCAAAAAGTAATCTAAATCTAATTACTTTCCTTATTGTAGGACCTAAAGATACTCCTTATCACAATGGTCTTTTCGAGTTTCATGCTTATTTTCCAGATAATTATCCACAAATAGTTCCAAAGGTACTTTTAGATACAACTGATGGTGGCAGAGTTAGGTTTAATCCAAATTTATATAATTGTGGAAAAGTATGTTTATCGCTCTTAGGAACTTGGGCTGGCGAAGTTAGTGAATCATGGAGTCCACAGTTATCAACATTTTTACAAGTGTTAATTTCTATTCAATCATTGATTTTTGTTGAAAACCCATATTTTAATGAACCTGGTTATGAAAAAGAAATGAATACATCAAAAGGTAAAACAAATAGTTTTAATTATACAGACAATATAAGATTAGAAACAATTAGAGTTGCTATGAATAATGTATTAAAGAATATTAATTTTGATGAATCTGATAAATCTAATTATAATGAATTTATCAAGGAACATTTTAAATTAAAATATATAGAAATATGTAAAACTATTGAACAATGGGTTGATGAAAGTACTAAACAAAAAATACATATGATTAAAGCGTACGAAGAATTTATTGAATTATATATTAAAAATATTGATTCTACAATTTTAATATAATTTTATTTAATATTCTAACTATATATATATTTATGATATTAGAAGGAAATAATAAAATATATAATATAACATTATGTGATTCATTAGATAATATTATTAAAATGATCGATTATTTTAAAAAATATAATAATTTTAATGATGAATTAATTATAGGTATAGATTTCGAATTTAATAGAAGTTTAGATGATACACATAGAGAAATAGCTTTATGTCAAATTAATTTAGAAACTAAACATAAAGAATCAGAAATATTTATGTTTTATCCTCCTGATCTAAATGATGAACAGACACAAGTTTTTAAACAACTACTTTTAAATGAAAATATAAAAACTATATTACACGGTGGTGAATCATTAGATATTCCATATTTATTTACAGAAATTTTTACTAATTTAAATGAAAGGAAACAATTTTGTAAAAATCTATTTGATACAAAATATTTATGCGAATATTATAATTTAAAAAATAGTTTAGTAGAAAATAAATGTAAAATATATTATTTGTTACTACAAATGAATATTATAGATCAAAAACAAATGGATTATTTATTAGAAAATCAAGAAAAAATGGGGAATATTTCTGAGATTCGAATAAATGTAAAAGATATGTCAAAAGAATTAATAAATTATTCCGCATATGATACACTATATTTACCAGAATTATATAAAACTTTTCCAAAAGATAATAATTATCAAAAATTAATACCTGAAATTACAGGAGTTCATTTTATTTTAAAACAAACCGATTTTTTTAAAAAATCTTTTACGGATATTTCACAATTTAATTTAATTTTTTTAAGTTTAGAAAATAAATATATTTTATTAAATGATATGTTTCAGTTTATGTATTTATGGAATGATACAGGCTTATTATCATACCTAAATCAAATTACTTATTTTAGAAAATTTTTTCAAATAATAATTAAATATATTGTTTATAATATATTAATACGTAATTATGAAACTTTTTATAAAAAAGATATATTAAATAAAAATTGTCCGCCTAGTTTAAACACATTATTAGAAAATATTAGTAATTTTAATTATACAATAAACTTTATTAAACAATTAAATGAAGATATAAAAAAAGAATTATTATAAATATTTAAAGAATTAATTAATATAAATATTAAGAATAATGACAGAAACAAATCATAAATCGAGATTTGTAAGGAAGACGGGAAGAACTTTACTAGTTCAACAAACTTCTGAAGAGTTTAATGAATCTTTACTAGAAAATCTAGAAGGCTTAAAAGAAAAATTTCACACTGAAAAGAGCAACTCGTACTTTTTAACATTTGAATCCATACCACATGCTCTATCCTCATTTAGTAATCTAAAATTAAATAAACATATTCGAGTAAAATTTGCTCATTATAAAATATTTTTTACAATACAAGGACTTGGAGATATAACCGATTATACAAATATTAAAGATTCACATATTAAATTAATTAATGATAATTTTAATGGTAATGTTTTATACTACAAACTATACCGAAAAAATGATCGATTTTTAGAGTGTGGTGATTTAACTTTAGATACAAAAGAAACATTTGATATGCTTGTAGATCCTGAAAATAACAATAAAGATTATGAATTTAGTATTGACGGTGTAACATATTCTGGCGTTTTCTACAGATATAATCGTAAACCGCGTATTGATGATAATCCTACACATTCTCTACACGAATAATCGATTTAATCAATAATAAATTATTATCTTTCAACTTGTAAAATCCTATAGTATTATTATTATTTAAATTAATATTATTAAAATATACATTTTCTCTTGTAGATAATATTGATTTTAATTCTTTAATAGTTAAATCAATGGGTAAGTACGGAGTTCTAATAATATTATTGCTTTTATAAATACGCAAAGATATCATATTATTATTAGCATTAGCATTAGTAACAGTGTAATTTCCTTTTTTAATAATAAAATCATTAACTAACTTTTTATTATTAAAATACCATATCTGATGTTCTTTTTTTATAGTATGGTTTAAAAACACATATTTTGTTAATTCATTAAAATTTTTAACATCTATTTTAATTATATCATAATTATCATCTAATAATAACTCTACATTAATAATCATTTATTATAATATACATTTTATAATAATTTTAAATGATAATCATAAATGTTATCTATTTTTTTATTTATTTCAACTAGCATAAAAGGAAAATTTTGAATATATGGTTTTTGAAATAATGTGATTATTTCATTTTTCCACGCAGTATTCTTTGTTTCAAGTAATATAACAATTGTATCTAAAATAAATGTAATATATTTTATTAATTTATGTGACCAATTAAATTCAGCAAGTAGATCTAAAAAATTATAAGCATTTAATTTTTTTGTAACAGATAGTTTTATTTGTTTAGGTACTATATTAATAATACGTTTATTCGTATCTTGTATTAAATCATAAATCATTTTATTACCTTCTGACTCTAATTCTTGTATAAGAGTATCTACATATACTTTTTTAAAGGTTGAAGTAATTTTATTAACTAAATTTTCCATTCCTAAATTAATATTATCATAAATTTGTTCATAATTTTCTATAAGGGACTCTATTTTAAAATCTTTATCTATTAATTTAATATTCTTTAACAATTTAGTTTGTGTGGCTTCTAAATATTCTAATGATTCATTTAAATTATTAGGTGACTCTTTTATATATTCAATATGTTTTTGATTATTATAATATGAAATAATTATATTTTGTATTGTTTTATCTTTATCACAATCTTTCCAATGATTAAACATTAAATTATAACTATTTATAAAAGTACTTAACATAACTAATTTATTATATGATTGTAAATCATCTAGTAAACTAATTAATTTATTACTCCATAAATATATTTCAGTATCTAACACATTCCATTTTTTTTTATTGCCAAGTAATTCTTCTCCAAAATTACTAATTAAAAAACTTGTTAAAAATATACGAGAATTAATAGTATTATTATATTTTATTTTATTTACTTTATCAATAAAATCATTAACTAAAACTATTAAATTTTTATCTCTGATAATTTTTGTATAGGAAAAAAATTCGACTTTGTTTTTATTTTTTAAATCATAATTGTTAATGATTTCATTCCATATATTTTTAATTTTATAACATCTGTAATATCTCTGTATTTTTATACTATTTTTTATAAATATAGTTTTCATATAATTATATTTATAAAAAAAAACACGTTTTACATTTTTAAACTAAATAAACGATCACAAATTTTTGTAGAATTAGTTTGACCGTTTTTATTTAAAATATTATTATATTTTTTACGTCTTGCTTTATCAAATAATATATATTCTGCTGTTTTAAGTTGTTTAATATCTATTTTCATTTGTTTAGTTAAAAACGGTAAATCTTTATATCTACTTAATTTAAAATTATATATTTCTTCAATGTCTTCAATATTAGAATCTGGTTTAATATCTAATATTTTATAATAATCTTCCATATTATAAACTAATTATAAATTAAATAATATAAATAACCTAATTTAATATTATTTGATAAACTTAAATTAATTATATTACATAGGTCTTCATTCGATTTATTTTTAAATAATTTAGGATTAGTATTATAGTTACCACCACCAGTTTGATTATTAAAAGTTATAATTTTATTTAATTTATAATACGATAATCTATATTGATGATCAAAAAGTAATATATTTTTATTTTTTAGAGATTGTACATAATTATTATAGTTCATTAATATAATATATTAGATATTTTTTATTAAAAAAAGTTGAATTTAAATATATATAAAAAAGGATTTCTACTTATTAATAATATGTTAACATCAAATGAAAAACAAAGTATATCAAAACTTTTTAATAATATTGAAAAAAATGATGAATTTGAAATTATGTTTAATAATTATAAAAATGATAATAAATTGTCATTAACTACATTTATTAAAGTTATGAAATATTTAAAATTTAGAAGTACTAATGAAAAATTAAAATTGTATGAATCGACTATTTTAGACATTATAAATCCAATAGATAATACAAGTGTTTATCGTATATCAATTAAAAATATAGATGATATAAATAAAGTATTAAGTTTGGTATATCATAAAAAAAATGATGATATTTTTTTGTTTTTAATTGAACATTATTCAGATAATGAACATTTTGAGTTTATTAAAAAGATAAAAGATAAGAATAAAATATTCGATTTAAATTCATATGATATTCGGTTTAGAGTTGCGGTTGAGAATAATTTAGAATTAAAAAAAATAAAAAAAGAGGAGATTCATAATGAAAGTATTGTTTTTAGATACAAACAACGATTGACTTTAGAAATTACTAAAGATTTAGTTGTTGATTTAACGATGATTAAAACATCTAATGATATTAATAAAATAAATAATACAAATTCAACTTATGAATTAGAAATAGATTATTCACCTAAATCAAAAAAAATAGGATTAGATTTAATACTTGACGAAATGATTAAAATAAAAAAACTTATTGAAAATACAGAAATAATAATTTCAACACAAGAAAGTAAAAAAATTATTGATAATTATAAATCTTTAGTATATGATAGAAATAAAAATATTAATAATTTATATTCAATGCAACCAATATCAGCAGAAGTACAACATATAGTTGATAATATTCCTAATGTATATTCTGTTACTGATAAAGCAGATGGTGATAAATATCAATTATTTATACATAATAATGAAACTTTTCTAATAGAAAATAATTTAAATATTAAAAAAATTAATATAAACATTTCGAATGTGGGTTCAAGTATATTTGAAGGTGAGTTAATATATTTACCAAAAGTTAAAAAGCATATTTTTATGCTTTTTGATTGTTTTTATTATAATAATAAAGATTTACGTAATGAACAATTACTAGAAAAAAGAATAGAAAAAATATATGAACTATGTGATAAAATACCAAATAGTAAACCATATAAAGTTAAACCTTTCGATGGAACTTATTCAATTAGTAAACAAAAAGAACATTATCAGAAAGAAATAGAATTATATTTTAATGATTTAAATAAAAAAATAGATAATTTAAAGGATACAACTTTATTAATATTTCCAAAATTATTCTTATTTCCATTGGGAGGAAATAATTCTGAAGTATATTTATTTTCAAGTTTAATCTGGAATAATTGTACTAATAATCAAAAAGTAAATTGTCCATACGAGTTAGATGGTATAATTTATACTGGTATTAAACAAAAATATAAAAAGGATAGAAAGGAACATCAATATCCTATTTATAAATATAAACCTCCACATACAAATTCTTTAGATGTTTTTATAAAATTTGAAATGAATAAAGATACGGGAAAATATATGGATATTTTTGATAATTCAATCCCATCAACATTTAAAAATAAGGAATTCAGGGTAACAAATTTATTTGTTGGTGGTGTAAGTAATGGATTTGAAGTTCCAATACCTTTTATGCCAGAAATTAATAATGATCAAATATATTTACCAATTGTAAATGGTCAAGTAAGAGATTTAGAAGGTAATATTATTATTGATAATACTGTTATTGAAATAGTATATAATAATAATTCTATAGTCCCACATCAATATAGATGGTCTGTTTTAAAAACAAGATGGGATAAAACGGAATCTGTCAATAAATATAAAAAAAAATATGGTAACTTTAGTGACTTTGCTGTAAGAATTTGGAAATCTATGACAGAAGATGTTACTATTGAGGAAATAAATAATTTAGCTATTCCAGAAAATTACACTTCTCAAAAAAAAATATTATCCTCTAGACTAACAAGTTCAGTTATATCAACACAAAAACAACAAGATGCTTATTATCAAAAGACAACCAATCTATGTAAAAAAATGCGAAGTTTTAATAATTTCATTAAATCTATTATTTTTTATACATATTGTGTTCCCAAAAAATTAGAAAAAGGGGGCAAAATTATTAGACAATCGATATTAGACATTGGCTGTGGTCGTGGAGGTGATTTAGCAAAAATGTATCACTCTAAAGTAGGTGAATATGTAGGCATCGATCCAGATTTAACAGGAATATATTCGTCATCAGATGGTGCCATTGCTAGATATAATTTTTTCAGAAATAAATTTCCAAATTTTCCGAAAACAACATTTTTACATGCTGACGCTAGAGGAAAATTTGATGCTGAGTCTCAAATAAAAATATTAAATAATACATCAGATGAAAATAAAAAAGCATTAGGAAAAATATTTACAAAAGAGAAAAAATTTGATATTATTAGTGCTCAATTTTCTATTCATTTTGTTTGTGATTCTGATATAAGTATAAATAATTTTGATTATAATATTAAATCATATTTGAAAAAGGATGGCTATTTTATTTTTACTATTTTTGATAGTAATCTTGTTAATAATCTATTTGACAAATCTAACAAGTATACTTCATATTATACAACTGACGAAGGTGAACGTAAAGTATTATATGAAATTGTTAAGAAATATACAGATGAACAATATAAGAATAAGCTATGTAATCCTATTGATGTTCATATGTCGTGGATTAATAATGAAAATAAATATATTGAAGAATCTTTACTTTCTAAAGATAAACTTATTAATAAAGTAAAAAGTATGGGCATGGAGTTAGTTGATACTGATTTATTTTCTAATTTATATTATTTAAATAAACCATTTTTTAAAGATGTTATACAATTTGAAGCAAATGAAAAGAATAAACAGTTTTATCAGACTGTCGGTGAATTCTTTGGTAATTTGAAAGGAGAAGATAAAGAAAGTAGAGATTGGGCATTTTTATATAGATATTATATTTTCAGAAAAACTGAATAAATATAAAAACTATTTTAATTTATATTACTTTTTATAAATAATATACAGTTTATAATACATACGAATAACCTAAACCATTTATTTCAATAAATGGTGTGGCATAAGCATAAAATGTAGGAATGAAGAAAGAATCTAATTTGTAAACTTGTGGGTCATAATAAAAATAGTATAAAGGTTGAGAAACAGCTGGAACATAGTCATAATCCCAATAATTTACATCTGATGGACTATCTTTTTTCTCTGACTTTTTTCCTCTTTTTTTACCTTTATTTGAGGTTTTTCTACTTTTTCCAGAACCTTTTTTATTATATCTACTCTTGAATGATTTTAAAGTGTCAACAAATTTATCAGATAATTCACCTTTAACCTCATATGGTTTAATTGAATAACTTACTTCAGAATTTGTTTTCTTTTCAGAGACTTCAAAATGGTAAAGTTTACCTTTACCCGAACCACCTTTTTGAATTGTAAAGTAGAATTTAGGAATATTATTATTGAAATGTTCTGATAAATTTTTATAAAAAGTCTTAGCCGCATTAATAGAATTTTTAGTTTTTATACTTGTTTTCATTTCTCCTTTAATATAAGGATTTACTAACTTGTAAGTATTTGACATTATATATAATTTAACTTAGATATTTTTTTTTAATATGTTATAATTTATTAATTTTTTCAAATTCAACTTTGACCAGTTTTTTTTTTAAATTAATTTTATTATTAAAATTAAAAGTACACCCATGATTTTCAGGCAATCTACATTTAGTACAGAATACCAAATTACATTGACATTTATTAGTAATTATATTTATTCCTTTTACTTTTAAGTTACAATTATTACACTTTGTTCTTTTAGCAGGCATTATCTATAATATAATTAGATTAAAATATTTTATATCAATTTTTACATTTTATAAGAACAAATATATAAAAAAATTGATTTAAAATGGTTAAAGAAATATTAAGAATACCAATTAAATGGTTAATGTTTTAGAATTAAAAACTACACAAACGGGACCTATTAAAATATTAATAGATACTCTAAACTCATTATTAACAGATGTAAATTTAACTTTTTACCCATATTATATTAATGATGATAAACAAAAAGTAGGTGGTGTTATTATAAAGGAATTAAATAAAACCAGTAGTATATTAATACATTGTAAATTAGATGCCGATCAGTTTGAATATTATAAATATAATTATGAACATAGTAAATTAGTAATAGGTATAAATTTAAATAACTTTTTAAAATGTATAAAATGTATGACTCATTTTGATACTATGACTTGGAAAATTAACGATGATGATATAAATAAACTAGTTATGATATTAGAAAATGAAAAAGAAAAGAAAATATTTAAAATGAACTTGATGGATATGGACGATACTAATTATGAAATAGAACCAGTTATATTTCCATATTGTATCAATTTACCATCACAAGATTTTCAAAAATATTGTAAAGATATGGCATCCGCAACTGATAAATTAGAATTAAAATGTACAAAAGATAATTTATTTTTATCAGGTAAAGGAGAATTAGGAGTTTTAGATTTTGAATTAAATATTTCTAAAGGAGGATTATCAATTGAACAAAATACTGAAAATCCTAATGAAATAGTTCAAGGTTTATTTGAACTTAAATATTTAATAATTTTTACAAGATGTACTAATTTATGTAATCAAGTAAATTTGTATCTGAAAAATGATTATCCATTAATCATTAAATATTCTGTTGCTGCTTTAGGAGAAATTAAATTAGTATTATCGCCTACAAAACCAAAAAATATATATTAATTTATAAAATATTAGACATCAGGAACATTTGCAATATATATTAATTCTAACCCCCATTGTTCCAAAATATTTGGATTTAGAATTTTTATACTATTATTTTTACTATTACTATTCCAAATTTTAATAATACAATAATTATTTTTTTTAAGAGAAATAGATAAACCTGCTATTTCATTCTTATATTCTTTTAAAAGAATTTCATTTGTTACTAGTAAAATAGATAATTGTTCCCATAATTCACTAGCATGATTTTCTTGAATTTTAAAAGACCAACAACCTCCATTTTTATTATTTTCATCTTCCCATACCGGATTTATATTTCCTTTCATTAAAAAAAATTGTTTATATAAAATATGTCCTATTTTATCAAAATTATTATATAATTTCCAAAATGTTTCAGTGTCTTTTATAATATATATATTTTTATAACCATTTAGATTCCAATTATCTTTTTCGTGATGATACCATAAATTCCAATTATTTTCAAATTTAAGCGACATTTAATTATATATAATTAATATTTAAAGTTTAAGTATTTTAAATATTAATTATATACAATGAGTTTCAATGAAAAATATAAAGTTATAACAACTATTTTATCAAATATGTGGTATAATAAATTAATAGGTCATATTGATTTTGAAAATAATAAATTACATTTATATAAAAGTACACGATATTTTCCATTTTTTATGTATCTTCCATATATTTATAGTAATAATAAAACATTTATTTACTACAAATATGATAAATATTTTATTAATAAAGAAAAATTATGTATTAGTCCTATTATTAATAAAATAGAAATTAATTTGGATAGTAATGAATATATTGATATTAAAGATATTATTAATAAATATTCTTATTCTTTTCCATTGTGGGTTATTTTAGAATTAGAAAATTTACAAGATATTAAATCATTAAGTTTTGAAAGAAAAAAAATATTAAATACCGAAATTGTTAATGTTGATATAAATGAAAATTTAGATAAAACTCTTCACGAGATATTTAATCTCAAAAAATAAAAATTTATTTTTGTAGAATAATTGATATATCAATATTATGTTTAATTTTTAAACGATTGGTGTGTGCGTGTGCGTGTGCGTGCGCCTTGACTACCCCATATTTAAAATGTGGTAAAATCATCAGTGATTTCATTCTTATAAAATCGTAACAACCCAACCCAGACACTCCTTTTTTAACTCAATGAGCTTGAAGGCTGGACGAGCAAGACACGTATTATATTTATATAAGGAGCATATTTAGAAAAAAAAATTCAATTTTTTTTCTAATTATATATATAATGAATGCGAACTATTATAATAAGTATTATAAATACAAAATAAAATATATAAAAAAAAAAGGTTTAAATTATCCAGAAGGACTACAACAAATAGGTAGTGGTCCTTCTCGGGCTGATAGATTGTCTACAAGTAGAGAGAATTATAATCCACAAGATTGGAATCCAGAATTAATTAGAATTTGTATACCACAAGAAACGGATGGTTGTATAAAAAGTTCACATATTCATGGTAGTATGAATTTTAAATATGATTATAACAAAACAACTGATTATACAATAGGTATACCTCAAACATTAGGTACTTGTTGGTTAGATTCCATTATATTTATTACAACATATGATCCAATTTTAAGAAAGTTTTTTGGACCAATATATTCAACTGTTCCTGGTATACAATTATCTGAGGATCAAGATTTTTTAACAATGAGTGATTATTTAAAACCTAAAATTAGAAAACATATGATTTCTCAGGTAAATAGCGTATTTAATCAAAAAAAACATTTAAGAAGAGAACCTAATTTATTAGCGTGTGGGGGACACATGAATATGGTTAAAAAATATATAAAAATAGGTCTTAATACAAATAAACACTATAATTTAGTTATAGATTCAAGAGAAATAAGGTTTACAACAGATACATATTTTAGCGGAGCAGCAATTCCGCCATATATATCTTTTGACAATTTTCCTGCTGTACGAACTTTCGATAGTAGTCGTCTTAATGAAAAAAATAGTTATTACTATAAATTGAAAAATTCTACAAAAAATACAACTATGGATTATAATTTTATATATTTAAAAAGAAAGGGTCGCGAACGATATTTAAGTAAAATTTTAGTTGAGTATAATGATAAGATTTATTTAATGAAATTATCATGTTTTAGTGTAGAATTAGCTGACCCATTTGCGCACGCAATGGCGGTTGTATCTAAAAATGATAGGCTAGTACCAGGAAATACTGATTATTTTCTATATGATGATAATAATGCAAGTGATAACGTTAAAATAGTTAAAATAGGAACTAATTCAACACCAATTAAACTTGTATATTCTACTTCCTCTGGTGGAAAACTATTTATTGAAAATAGCCAAGTATTAATTTTTAATAATTATAATGTACCATATAGTGATTATAGCATAAATTTACAAATGACAAATTATTATGGCATGGGGATGTTCTATGTAATAGAAAAAGAGATAACCACAACTCTTACTGATATAGTAGATTGTATTATGCCATTTAATATTATATATAAAGAACTACCTGAGGAAATAGAATCACAAATAGATGGATGGGAACTAGCAAAAAACAAAAAACAGAGAAAACAATTAATTAATATACATTTTAACTTAATTTATAAATTATCTAAAAATTCTTTGATTAATTGGAGACAGAGATTAATTGACATAAATACAAAAAGTCTAACAAGTAATACACAATTTAAACACATTTTTGAATATAATATTAAACTGTTACTTTTAGTTATTAAATATTACGATACTTTACAAGAACCAATATCCATGAGTGTTTCTGTAGTGAGTGATAAAACTTTAGGTATAGATAATGAATATATAATATATCTAGAAGATTATTTGTTATCTATAGCAAAAGTAAAATATAAATTATCAAATGAAGAGATTTTATCACTTAAAGAACTATTATAATAAAAATTAATAAATGTATTATTATTTTTTATTATTACCATTTTTTTATTTTTTATATCAATTTATAATTATTAGTAAATTTAAAAATGTTATTATTTTTTATAATCAATTTACTTATAAATATTTACATTCAAAAATAAAAAATGCTTTTAGTAAAGAAATTACATTTGATGATAATATAAAAGTAGAAAAATCAAGTCAATTTAATAATATTGGTGATATTAATCAATATTTACAATCTTTTTATGAATAATTTTCATAAAGTAATTAGTCTTATAAATATATATACTAAGTATATCTAAAATTCTATAAAAATTCTTAATATTAATATTATTTTCTATTAAGACTTTTTCTAAAATTTGTTTCTCTTCTGGATAATTTACAAATTTATTTTGATAATTATTAATCTTATAATCTAATGATTTAAAATCTATTTCTTTTGTTCTAGAATGTGTAAATGGTAAGGTTGCTTTTAAGCCAATTAATGATTTAAATTGTTTTAATAAAATTTCATATTTAATATTTTCGAAATCAAAATTATTAATAAAATGAACAAAATGTAGTTTATTTTTAATTTGTTTAGGAATTACATTATTATTATTACCAAGGTTTGTTGTAAAAGATTTTAAAATAAGATTATTTAAATTTCTCGTATGAATATGTACTAAAATAGTCTCTTTATAAGATAATTTATTAATTAAATGATTATGAGCTATTTGTTTATTTAAAATATTATTTTCAAAATAAATACAATTATCTTCATTTAATTCACATAAATGAGGATGATAAACAGATTTTAATGAAGATATTTTAACCATTGATTTTATATGTGAGTTTTGAAACATTGTGTAATCATTTAATAATGATTTAAAACTATTTATTTCAAAATTATCATATTTTTCTAACATCGCCCATCGAAAATAAAATGTATTAATATCACTATTCTTGATTAATTTGTTTTGGACGTAATCATTAATAGTATTATATTTTGGATTCAAAAATAAAATCTCATCAATATCTACAATTAATACCCAATCATATTTAGTATTTTTTATAAATTTAGTATATATAGAAAGTAATTTATTTTCATCATTATTAACATTATAAATATCAACATTATTTTCAAATGTATTATTAAAAATAATATTATCACTTTTTAATATTATTATTTTGTCAAAACCAAGTTTAATATAGTGTTCAATGAAAAATAATATATAAGGTGACTCATAATATAATCTTGTGTAAATACAATATTTCATTTATAAATATATAAAATTTCTATTTAAAATATTTAAATAAAAATTGATAGAAAAATATATAAAACTAATGTTTTATAATATATAATGTCTAATAAAATTACACAAAAAGATCTTAATCTCCTAATTAAATTATATTTTAAACAACCACATATTTTGTATACTCACTTGTTTAGTTCTTACCATCAATTATTAGAAGAAATTATTCCAAATAATATTTGTAATGATTATAATTATTTTTATGAAAGTATAGATAAAAGTAAAATCTATCTTCACGGTTTAAAATGTGAAAATGTTAGAATTAAACCACCAACATTATCTAATACTAATGAACTATTATCCCCTAAAGAAGCTAGGAAAAAACATTTAAAATATTTTGGAACTTTACTTTGTGATATAACTCAAATTGTTGAAGAAAAAGATATAATAAGTGGAAATACAATTATAAGAGAAGTGGGAGAAAAAGCAAATAATGTTGCTATTGGAAGTATTCCAATTATGATTAAATCAAAATACTGTACTACAACAATTAAAAAAGAGTTACTAGGTGAATGTAAATATGATCCTGGTGGATATTTTATTAATAATGGACAAGAAAAAGTAATTATGTCAATTGAAAAAATGGTTGATAATAAAATATTAGTTTTTCCAAAGAAAGATCCTACTTTTGACGGTGGTCTGTCATATACATCTCATATTAATTCTAGAAAAGATGATTGGTCAGATAATTTACAAATTGTTACAATTAAAAATAAAAAAAATGGAGTTATTAATTATTCTAGTTCTCAATTAGCGGACATACCTATTTTTATTATTTTTAGAGCACTTGGGTTAGAATCAGATAAAGATATTATTTCAAATATAACATATAATTTGGAAGATAATAAAATGATAAATTTATTAATACCTAGTGTATCTTTTTCAGTTAATGATAATAATCAATTAATCAGAACGAAAGAGGAAGCAGTAGATTTTTTAATAACAAAATTAAGACGTTATAGAAAATTATCACCAGATGAAGAAATAGCAAAAGTTCAAAAAAAAATGTACTTGAATAAAATTTTACGAAAAGATATGCTACCTCATTTAGGTGATGATATTCCAAAAAAAATTAGATTTTTAGGTTTAATGGTTCATAAACTATTATTGGTAATGTTAAAGAGAAAATCAAGTGATGATAGAGATGCTTTTGATAATAAAAGAATAGAAACTCCAGGTATTTTAATAGGTCAATTATTTAGACAAAATTGGAAAAAAATATTAAATGAAATTGGCAAACATTTCAAAAGAAAGAATCAATCTGATACTAAACCAATTAATGTTATTAATCAAATTAAACCTACAATAATAGAACAAGGAATTAAAACTGCTTTAGCAACTGGTATTTGGGGTATGAATAGAAATAAGAAAGGTGTAGCTCAAGCATTAAATAGACTTTGTTGGCTAAGTGCCGTATCTAGTTTACGTAGAATAATGTCTCCTAGTTTAGATGCGTCAACTACTAAAGTAACATCTATTCGTCATATTAATAATATTCAATATCAATTTTGCTGTCCTGTTGAAACACCCGAGGGACAAAAAATTGGTATTGTAAAAAGTTTATCCATGATGTCAACTATAACTAATCAAAATCTTTCACAGAAAGTAATTATAATGGATATTTTAGAAGATTTTAATAAAATATCTCATCCTTTTGAAGTAAATGCTTTAGAATTAAAAGAATGGAGCAAGATATATTTAAATGGTGATTGGGTTTATTGTACAAAACATATTTTTGAAATATATAAAATTCTCTTAGATAAAAAACAAAATAACGAAATTAGTAATAGTACATCTTTCTCATTAGATTATAATGAAAAAGAATTAAAAGTTTATTTTGACGGAGGAAGATATATTCGACCGTTATTAAAGGTTGAAAATAATAATATAGTAATTACCAAAAATATAATCGATGAAGTTAAATTAATATTACAAGATAAAGAATCTAGTAGTGGATGGAATAGACTTATTACAAAATATAAAAATATTATTACATATGAAGATATTGAAAGTAGTAGATATATTATGTTAGCCGAAGATTTATATAATTTAGATGATAATCTTAAAAATAAAAATAGAGAAATCGTTTATAATGATTCTACTATTATAAATAGATATGGTGATTATAGATATGTTAACTTTACACACATAGAATTTCATAGATGGACAATGTTAGGAGCAATTGCTTGTTGTATTCCATTTGGTAATCATAATAATGCCGGTAGAAATATTATTACATTTAATCAAGCTAAACAGGCAATTGGATTATATTTATCAAGTTATAAAGATAGAATGGATATTTCAAACTTGTTATATCATCCACAAATGCCAATAGTTACAACTGAAGGAACAAGTTATAACGAAGTGAACAATTTACCATATGGTGAAAATGCTATTGTTGCTATTATGAGTTATACTGGATATAATCAAGAGGATTCACTGATTTTTAATGAATCTTCTTTAGATAGAGGACTTTTTTGTGCTGATTCAATGAAGAAATATCATAGTGAGATTAAGAAAAATCCTTCGACATCTCAAGATGATGTGTTTATGAAACCAGATAGAAATAAAGTAACAAATATGAAACACGGAAATTATGATAAATTAAATGAAAAAGGATATTTAGCTGAAGAAACAATTGTAAATAAAGGAGATATTGTAATTGGTAAGGTTTCCCCTATACAACCAACAGGTAATAATAATAAAGTATATAAAGATGATTCTATTATATATACCGAAAATGTTGAAGGGGTTATTGATAGAGTTCATACTAATATTTATAATAATGATGGTTACGAACAGTATAATATGAGAATTAGAATGCAAAGAATACCAGTAATTGGCGATAAGTTTACTAATAGACATGGTCAAAAAGGTACAGTTGGTATTACATTACCACAAAAAGATATGCCTTTTACAGAAGAAGGTATTATCCCAGATATTATTATGAATCCTACTGCTATTCCGTCACGTATGACTGTAGCACAACTAATTGAATGTATTGCTTCTAAAATTGGAGCGGTTGAAGGTAAATTTTTTGATGGTACACCTTTTAATAATTATAATGTTAGAGATCTACCAGGTATATTAAAGAAATTAGGATATTCACCTCATTGTACTGATACGATGTATTGTGGTATAACTGGTAGAAAAATGAAAGCTCAAATCTTTATTGGACCCACGTATTATGTTAGATTAAAACATATGACTCAAGATAAAGTTCATAGTCGTTCTAGAGGACCACGTCAGGCACTAACAAGACAACCTCTTGAAGGTAGATCTCGTGGTGGTGGTTTAAGAGTCGGAGAGATGGAGAAAGACTCAATGATTGCTCACGGTATTAGTCAATTCTTAAAAGAAAGATTTATGGAAACATCTGATATGGAAACATTTCATGTTTGTGATGACTGTGGATTATTTGTTAGTAAAGTTATTGATAAAAATTATTATCATTGTAAAGCGTGTAACAATTCGACAAGAATTTCACAAGTAAATCTTCCGTATGCTTGTAAAGTATTATTCCAAGAACTAATGAGTATTAATGTTTTACCCAGAATTAAGACGGAACAAAGTAAATATGATTAAATAATAATTTCATTTAAAAATGATAAATCAGAAGAAATTACAAAGAAAAATAGTAATATAATTCAATATAATAATTTTAGCGAAATGCTTGAAAAAGAAGATTTTAAAAAAGTATTACCATATGAAGATATTTCATCAATTGATGACGGTGTTATTTATTATAATAGTTTATATAAAGATACACATTTAGAAAAATGTAAAGTTATTGCTATTCATTTAATTTAAGAAAAAGATTATAGGTGTATATATTTTGATAAACCATATAGATTTTTTGCCGATAATATTGAAGTTTAAGAAAAAGATTTACCACAAGCAAATTTTGAATTAGGATTAGCAAAAACAATTCTATTTCTGTATTTATTAATTTAAATAAATAATCTTTCATATCTATAATTTCATCTAATTTTTCATCACACGATTCAAGAATGTATTGAAACCCACTACACCCCCATTTTTCATACTAAACACAATATATATTTTCAAGATTTTATGTGCTGAATTTGTAATTCTAATCATTATATAAATAAATATAGATATATTTATATATATATTTATATATATATGAAAATAACATTTGGAATTTTAACAAATCATTGTAATTATATAAAAAATACAATAGATTCTATATACAAACAAAATATTCCTAAAGAAGATTATGAAATTATAATTTGTACTAGATATAAATTAAATTTACCAAAATATAATTGTAACATAATTTTAAATAAAATACATTTAACAAAAAGTGAAAAAAGACATTTTATTTTAAATAAAAGTAGTAAAGATTATATTTTATTTTTAAAAGATTATCATACTTTAGATTATCAAAATAGTGATGATAATTGGTATCAAAATATAAAATCATATGATTCTAATGTTATTTTATCAAAAATATTATATAATAAAACTAATCGATATTATGATTTATGTTTAGGAGATAAAAATAAATTAAAATTAAATATAAGTAATGGTATTTTATTACCTTATCATATTGTAAATAATAGTGAATTATTAGAAAAATTAAATATATATATTACAGGTGTAATCTTTTTGTTTAAAAAATCATCTTTACCAAATGAATTATTTCAAAATACATATAAAAAAATTACAGATGTAGAATTTTGTAATATTTTTTTTAATCATATAAAATATAAAATAAATTTTTCAGAAAAAAATATTATTCATATAGATACTAAAAAAAAGATAATTAAAAAAGGGAAAGGAAAAAAAGCTCAAAAATTTTTAAATAGATGTAGATTGATTGATATAAATTAAAGATTGTTAAAAGTCCATTGAAGTTTATTCCAATCTATATCACCACTAATGGCATATTTTTTTCCACTATATGTGTTTACTTGTTTTATAGTGACTTTTTTACTTGTATCAATTTCTTTTTCAGGCATTAGAATAATCTCAATTTTTTAAATGAAATTTAAACTCAATTTTTTTAAAAATTGAAATTATTATTTCATTTAACAATATTATTTAATACAATGAACATCCAAACACTTAGTCTTATTCATAAAACATTACTCATCCGTTCTAAAAAATATCAATATCAATACTATCCATGTTCTTTAGTGAGTTTATCAAAAAAAACACCATCAGAAGAGGATATTAAAAAAGATTATGAAAAAATAACTAGTCATTTTAGTCATCCTATTTTTATAAATTTTGTTCCTAAATATGAAGATTCTGTCAAATGTTTCAAAGGTTCTTGGTATACACTTTATTTAAAAGAACTTTATAATAATTGAAAATATAATTTAATATAAATATATATATATATATTTATATAATGAAATCAATATTCATATTTAGAAGAGATTTTAGAATTTCAGACAATACTGCATTAAACCAATGTATAGAAGACAATGATGATATCTATCCAATATTTATTTTTACTCCAGAACAAATTAAAAACAATTCATATAAATCTAATAATGCTGTTCAATTTATGATCGAAAGTTTAAAACATTTATCTAAAAAAATAGATTTATCATTTATGTATGGAGATTATATTAATGTTCTAAATGATTTAATTAAAAAAAATAATATAGATGCTGTATATACAAATACAGATTACACAAAATATGCTATAAAAAGAGAAAAGGATATTGAAAAATTATGTAAAAAATTAAATGTTACTTTTAAATATTTTGATGATATATGTTTATTTAAACCAGGAACATTATTAACAACAACTAATAAAATTTATCAAAAGTTTACACCTTTTTATAACTTGTGTTTAACTCAAAAAGTTAATGAACCTAAAACATTAAAAAATATTAAAGAAAAATCAAAAATTATTAAATCAAAGTATTTAATTAATAAATCTGAAATAGATAAATATTACAAACATAATCCACAATTAAATATTAAAGGTGGGAGAAAGGAAGCGTTAAAAATATTAAAATCTATTGATAAATTTAAAAGCTATGATAAGACTCGAAATACCCTAGCGATAGAAACAACACATTTATCTGGTTATTTAAAATTTGGTTGTTTATCAATTCGTGAAGTATATCATAAGTTTAAGAAAAAATTAGGGATGAAAGATCCACTCATAAGACAGTTAATTTGGAGAGATTTTTATTATCATCTCGGTAATGGTTTTATTGAAAGATTTGGTAAAAGTTTAAAACCAAAATATGATGGAATTAAGTGGAGTACTAATTCTAATCATTTACAAAAATGGAAAGATGGAAATACAGGATATCCAATAGTTGATGCTTGTATGAAAGAAATGAATACAACCGGATATATGCATAATAGAGGAAGATTAATTGTTGCTAGTTTCCTAATTAAAAATTTACAAATTAATTGGGAATCAGGTGAAAAATATTTTGCTCAAACATTATTAGATTATGATGTTCTAGTTAATAATGGTAATTGGCAATGGGTATCAGGGTCCGGTGCTGATAGTCAACCATATTTTAGGATATTTAATCCTTGGACACAATCAGAAAAGTTTGATAAAGAATGTGAATATATAAAATATTGGTTACCTAATTTAAAAGATGTACCTAATAAACATTTACATCAGTGGGAAAAGTTTTATACAGAGTATGATTTGAAAGATTTAGATTATTATAAACCAATGGTTGATTATAAAGAGAGTAGAGTCAAAGCATTAGATATGTATAAGAAAGGATTATATTAATATATATATATATTAAAAATTGATAAAATAATGATTATTGTAATAATTTATTTTATTAATGGAACAAATTCAACAATTAAAAGAACAAATTAAATTACTTGAACAAGAAGAATTAGAAAAGAAAATAGAACAAGAAGAAAATGATATAGAATATAATTTGGGTGTTTTAAATAAAATGATAAGTAATCGTCTAAAAGTATCGTCAGGCGGATGTTCTATTGCTAATAAATACTTAGAAAATTTAGATATGTCTGATAAACAATGTTTTGGTTATTTTCAATCTAGGAATCTACAATCTAATGGAATACAATTAAATTATATTTTATCAAAAATGCTCAGAATTATGGTACAGATGAATGAAGATATATCTGAATTAAAAAACAAAAACCAAAATAAAACCTCATATTTTACTTTCTTGGAGGATTATAGTAAAAGCAATAATATGACTTTAAAAGAAGCAATGATTGATATTAAAAAAAAGGGATTGTATAAAAAAACTTCAAATAGTTCAGAAAAATGTTAATTTATAAAAAATTGATTATTGATATTATTTATATTTAATAAATAATATTAATGGAAGGTATTTCAAATTTTGATATTAGTATTACTCAACTAAAAATGCTTGGAATTGAAAAATTAAAATATTTAGATGATAAAATTAAATATTTGAGTGAAGAAGAACAAAGTATGATTAATAATTCTACAATCTCAAAAGTAAAACAAAATATTTTAGGTAAACAGAATATAATCACTGATCTAAATACTTTATTAGAAGATTATAAATCAAATTATTATGATATTAATGATAATTACGAAAAAATAAGTCTACAAGAAGAAACCAAGCGTAAAGAACTAGAAAAAATATTACAAGAAATACAAAATCAAAATATATCAATTGATAATATTCAAGAAACAATTAATGATTGTACTTCAAAGATTTATCAAAAAGAAAGTGAAAAATCAGATGTTGAGCAAAAATTAAAGTTAAAACAAGATGAATTAGCATCAATTCGAGAAAAATATAAAGAACAAGAGAGTATTTATAATGAAACTTATCAAAACTATTTAGAAGAAATAACTATGATGAATGAAAAAATACTTGAATTTAAAAAACAATATTTATTTGATTTTAGTAGTATCAGCAGTAATCTATTAAAATTAAATACAAAAATTAATTTTGAAATAAAAGATTATAATGATATTTACAATTCATCATTGAAATCACATTTACAAAATATATGGTGTAAGAAATCGAAAAATTTTATGGTTTTTACAGAATATACAAGATTTATTAGACCTACTAATCAACCAAATAGAATTAATTATTATTATCCATATTCAATTGTTAATAATAATAAAAATAATATTAGTTGTAATATTATAAATATTATGAGAACTTATCACTATACAAATAAAATTCAAGATTATAAAAGATTTTTAAATATGGATATTGATGATAATATTAAAAAATTTATAAATTTTATGGAAAATGATTACGGTACATATTTAATAAATCGAGGATATACTAATAATTTTCAGCCGAATAATGTTACATTAGAAAATTATTATGGAGATTTGTCATTTTTAGAAGAAATTAATAAATTAGATTTAAAAATTTTATCTAAAAAGGATACAGAAATAAAAAAAACAGATGAATTAGCATTTTATTATGTAACAAATATAAGTATAAATTCTGGTAATACAAATCTTAATCAAATACATAATTATATTCAAGCTTTTTCTGGTTCATGTCATGAACTTAGAAATTTACAAGCACTAACAGGAAAATATATGAATGAAAGTAGACATCATCATTTTAATCGTTGTTTTGAAGATTATCATAAACCAATTTATGATTGGTTTAAAAAGAATTACAAAGAATTTATTTTTGTTGATAAGTTCAAAAATACCTTAAAAGATTTATTAGAAGACTATAATTTTGATGAATTGTTTGAATTATTTAAAATTGATTTCGATATTGATGATTTTAATAGTATACAATTTATTATTTTTATAAATTTTCTAGGAACTGAAGGTAATTATTATGATTATTTTGGGAATAAATATTATTTTAAAAATTGATTTTTTAATTTTATTATAATATTATTAATATTATAATGGAAAATGATGAACAAATAAATGAGAATCTAAATAACTTTAATTGTATTCTATTCCCCTTAACAAAATATTTTTATAAAGTAGGAAAAGATAGATGGATAGAACCATATAATCAAGATGAAGGTATTGGATATTGTGGACCACCAGATAGGTGTTGTATAGATTGCTATTTGTGTTGTACACCAGTTTGTTTTGTATTGGATATTATTAGTTTATGTTCATTCCAGTGTATAAAATCTTAAATGGTTATTTATTTAATTTATCATATAAATTCCAGTTAAAAGGTGTAATTTCATTTCTATAATCAACATCTGATTGATTTGATTTTCCTTCTTTTTGATTAAATAATTGAGGTCTATAAAAATAAACATTGCTTGTTTTCCATAAAGCTTGCCATGAATAATCTATATGAATAAATTTATTTTTCTCCCAATGATTCACAAGTTGTTTTCCAAAATTAAGTGAACACATGTAAAAACCGGTATTATTACCACCAGAAAAAATACGATACATATTATTAGTTTTTTTTTGTAGTTTTATTTTTGTTTCAAGTTTTTCACCCTGTTCAAATAATACTAAATCTGGATTAAATGAAATAGAATTATAAATGTGTTTTTTAATATTTTGTTTATCAATAAGTGGTTTTATATCATCCTCGACGATTATATAATATTTATATCCTTTTTAATTGCTTCTTTATTAGCTTTAATATGTGCTAGTCTACATCCTTCTAATCCTAATTTATGTTGTACCCCTTCAATTCTATAAATATAATTCTTATCAAATATTGTTGATAAAGTTTTTTTTATGTGAGATAATCTATCTGTATCTTTTTTTAAATTTAGTTTTACATAATAAACTATTAAAACTATTAGTATAGTAAAACGTTTTTAATTAGCATATTTAATATATAATACATTATAATAATGTCTAGATTAAGTATACTATTTTTTTTTATTTTGTTTCTTTTAATTTTAATTTTAAATAAGCAAAATAAAAGTAAAAATTTAGAAAATTTTAATAATAAACTACTACGTGAAAAAATTAATAATAAATATAATGAAGGGATAGAATATCATTTTCAGTTATATAGTTATAATGGACCGCCTCATTATGAATCAAAATTAATAAATTCAACTTCATATGAGGTTTTTGAGCAGAAACTATTATTGTATTTTTTAAAAGATACGGATAATGTTATTGAATTAGGAGCAAATATTGGAACATCGTCAATTCTTATATCTAAAATTTTAAAAGATTCAAAAAATCAACACATTTCTGTAGAACCAAATAAAAAAATATTACCAATATTGAAAGAAAATAAAATATTAAACAAAGCAACTTTTAATATCATACCTGGAATAATATCACCTCCAGGTGATTTTTATTTAGATAATGATGGTTGGGCAGGAAATATTGTAAAATATAAAACAAAACAAAAAGTAAAAACGTTTGACTTTTATGAATTAGATTCTAAATATAATTTTAATGTTTTATTTGCTGATTGCGAAGGAAGTTTAGTACAATTAATAAATGATTATCCAGAAATACATATTAAATTAAGATTAGTAATTTATGAAAAAGATGGTAATATAGATTATTCAAAAGTTGATAATTATTTCCTTAAAAATAATTTTAATTATTTAATTAAAGGTTTTCACTGTGTATTAGAAAAAAATAATATTTAAAAAATAATATTAAATATATTAATATGGGAAGACGATCATCATCACAAACATCTAAAAGTAGGACACCTAGGTCTAAATCAATGCCTAATATTAGGAATAACCAAAATAAACATCCTACTATTAATCAACAGCCTACTGTTAATCAACAGCCTACTATGACTAGTACAATTGGTCAAGGTGTAGCATTAGGTACGGGGGCTGCTATTGGTAGCAGTATGGTTCACGGGGCAATGGATATGATGTCTGGGAAACAAGTTGAAAATCCACCAGTAACACAACCAGTACAACAAAATAATTCATTTAATTGTCAACAAATATTAGAAAGTTTTCAAAACTGTATGTACTCAACAAATGATATAGAAGTTTGTAAACCTCAATTAGATTTATTTAAAAAATGTTCGAAAGAAATATAAATATATAATATAAATATATTTATATAATGGGTGATACACCAAGTAAGCAATCTGATGAGTATATAAGTAATATTCCATTAATTTTGGAAGAAAATAATAAGAAAGCAAAAAAAAACAACATAAAGGAGAAAGTAATAGTGGAAGATAAATTAGAAGATAAATTTAAATATAAAGTAGTTGTATATGATGATAAATAGTATTAAATTGGCATTAATTATGTTAGCACTAGATGCTATATATTTAAATTTAACTAAAAAACATTTTAATAAATTAGTAAATTCTATTCAAAATAAAGATATAAAATTTAAAATGGTCCCAGCATTTTTTGCTTATTTACTTATGACAATTGGTTTGTATCATTTTGTTATTAAAAAGAATGGTTCTATTGAAGATGCTTTTCTTTTAGGATTAGTTATTTATGGAGTTTTTGATACTACAAATGCCGTTTTATTTGAAAAATGGGATGTTAAAACAATGTTAATGGATACATTTTGGGGTGCGTCAATGTTCGCAACATCTACTTATATCTATTATAAAATATCAAATTAAATCTAATATATTTTAATGGTTAAAAAATATAAATATAAATTAAGAGTATTACTTGTTCGTACTCCTGATTACAAAAATAAAGATTATTTAAAAACAAAAGAAAAATACGAAAATAATATGAAAATAATTCATAAACATTATATTAAAATGTTAACTAAAATAGAAAAAAATAAAAAATTTAAAATTTATTTATTTGGTTTTGATGGTAAACTTAAAAAAACTTATTCGAAATTAAGTGTAACAACATTAATATCAGATGTTAAAAAAATGCCTCTAGGTCATTTAAAAAGAAAGTTAAAACCAATAAATCAATCATTATATTCTGATTATAATAAATCAACTTCAAATAAAGGTTTTGGTTTTAGTAATAAAGAAAAAGCATTAGATACAATTAAAAAATTAAAAAAGGAAAAAATTAGATATCAAGTTTATGTTGTTACTACAATGTTAGGACGTGCTAAAAATCATCCATATCAAACAAAAGGAATGAGGGATGCTATTAAAGTTTATAAAAAATGGTTAAAAGATTACAAAATAAATAAATTCTAAATAATTATATTATATGAATAACTTAAATTTTAATAATTCAAACTCTCTAAATGTTAAAGATTCTAATTTATCAGATGAATTAACATTACCAAAATATAAAATAGATTACTATGAGAAAGAAGAATTAAAAGCAAGTAATTATGATTTAGAATTTTCACATTTTATTCAAGAAGAAGATAATCAATTAGAAAATCAAAACTTTTTACCACCAATATATAATATTAGTTTCAGTAATGTAAATAAACCAGTAAGAAATGCTAATTTACAATTAAGAAGTGAACCACCAAATCCTCAAGTTTTAATTTCACCTTGGGTACAATCTACTATAGAACCAGATATAAATAGAAAACCTTTTGAAATTCATAATTCTAAAGATGAATTAAAAAAAATAGAAAATTTTAAATCTGAAAAAAGTGTTCCATGTTCAGATAATTTGTCAGATAATGAATATCTTACTCATATGATACCGCATCATCAGGTAGCTGTTGATATTAGTTTATTATTACAAGAAATAACAAAAAATCCAACTATGCAAAAAATTCTTAGAGAATTAATTTGGACTCAAAGATATGAAATAAATTTAATGAAAGAAATGTTAAATAATCTTCCTTATAATATAAGTTCAAATAAAGAAATGAACCGTAATTATTTATTAACTATTTCTGATCTAATAGAACCAAATAAAATTAATATTAGTAATACATATTGTGATCCTCATTTTTTTAACCCAGAAGAACATATGAAGCATTTAAAACATATGAAATTAGATGATAAAATGTATTTAAAACATATGATTCCACATCATCAGGTTGCTGTAGATATGAGTAAAAAATTATTAAAAAATACAAAAAATGACTTTATGATTTATTTAGCATATAGAATAATTAAAAGTCAAGCTAGCGAGATAATTATGTTATCTGATTTATTAAAAAATAATAATAATTTTTATAAATCTAAAATTTTAAATTAAAATATATTTAATTATAATAGATTTTTCTAAAGTTAGAATGATAATTAATAACCTTCTTGTGATTGTAATGATAATATTTACAGTTTTGTTAATACATCAAGTTTACAAAACACCAGTATCTAAATCATCAAAAGATATATTAACAATGATTTAAATTGTATATTTATAAAAATTGAAAAAGTTATTTAATAATATAAATTATTATATTATTAATGTTCCGTTCAATTTCAAAACAAGTATCTATTCACTTTAGTACATTTAAAATGATATTTTTACCAAAAGAACCGAATCTTGGAAGGTGGAACCTAAAAAAAAGTAAAGATGTTGATTATTATATGACCAAACTCCATGCAGATCCAGGATACCAGTTTACGAATAATTTAGTTTATAATTAATTTGTATTTTTATAAATTAAATTAAATGAATAAAATATTTAAACAAATTTTTACTCGATTTATTGAAGAATTTAAAGAAGAAAAGAATAAAGAACATTTTAATAAAGAAGTTTTAAAACCAATATTACAAGAATTTTATAATAAAATTTATCCGTATGTTACTATTATATTTGTTATGTATGGATTAAATTTAATTTTAATAATTACAATTTTAATAATTATTCTATATTCTAGAAAAGTTAAATAAAATTTTTTAACATATGATATATTTTAGGAGGATACTTACAATTTTTAAATTTCATATTCGCTAATATTTTAGAGTTTTTAATTAATGTTTCTAAATTATTATTATTATATTCTTTAGTGATATAGTTTTTTCGATAATTATAAACTCTATCTGATTCATCATCAAAACGTTCTATTTGTAGATTTTCCATTATTTATTATATTTAAATAAAATAAATAATGTTTCTTTCAATGTTTTTTAATAAATTACACAATTTTTAATTTCGGATATTCTTTGGATTTAGCATACTTTATTTCCGTATCTTCAAAATCCCCTTCATAAATCTGAAAACACCATTTATATCCATCTTGGGACATCAGTTTGTAAAGAGTTCTTTTACTATCAAAATATTCGAGCTTTTTAATACACTCACGTACCTGTTTTGAAGTTATTTTGAACTCAACAATTGCTGATACTAGTGTGTATCCATATGGTGCCCTGTTATCACCATACGTATATTGTTCCGGTGAGGCGATCAAAGTAATTTTAGTAGGTGTTTCTTCAATAATTGTTGAACAAGAACTCTTGATATCAACAATTGTTGGTTTTCTATCCCAATCACTTAGAATTGCTTGTTCCCTAGAACGGGACACATCAGAAAAGAAAAAAGAATAAGTCAATAGAGGTTCTGTATAAGTAGAAGTCATGTAAATGTTATTTAAATAAAGTAGATTGTATAAATAAAAAATTTAATTTTTCCGTTATCATTGTCGTCGCCTAGACTGTGACACCATTTGTCAAACTGTTGCTGTGACGCTCGCATATACAGTTCGCTATCAATGACTGTGCTAATACGATCAAAAATTTCCATTCCGACTATTTCTCCAGTTTTTGCGTTACACAAATGACTAGAATTTACCGGTCGATAATCAAGGTAAGTGTTGTAACAATCAATGTACGTGTTTAGTTTCAGAGTACAACCTTCAATTCAGTAGTCACAAATCGTAATATCAAACTTAATTTTCCTTGTTTGAGAAGTATGGTCTCTCAAATATTCTGGTTCAATTGTGTATTTAATAATTCATTCCTTCTGTGTTAAAGGAAAAGGGAACTCATCTTCAGGTTCACACGCATTCGCCCTTTCAATAGGACTAGTTGGTCCAGTTTCTACAAGCATCTGTTGAAGAACAGGAATGTCTTCAACCCGCTTTTCAGTAGACGCCTTTAGAATCTCCTTTTGAATCCGTAGTACATATTGTTCCCGAGTTTCTATTTCGGGACAGTCTTCGTAATCAGAATCATCTTCGTAATCAGAATCACCTACTGTACTCTTCAGTTCGTACATCTGAATATAATCATAAATTCCTTCCCACACGGGATGATACGATTCACGTGTCATTACCCACTTTTCATCAAGATATTCGTAAAGGGAATCGTTTCCAGTACACCCTCCTTCGCTTTCGCCAATGAGAATGAACTTATCTTCCGGTGTTCGAGACGGTGATTCAGTGAATTCCTTTAGAGCATCATAACCCATTGGAGTGCGATATGGAGGCCAAATCATCAGTAGGCAACGACGGTCAGAATGTTGCTTGACAGCATCAACAGATGTATAGTCTTGAATATAATCCTTCATCAAACACATATCCTTGGAAGTGTCATGAGTAGTAAAGGTATCTGTAGGTAGAATGTCCACCGCACTATGAGAAAGAATAAATTCAGTGAGACAATGTCCTGAACCTACAGAGATTACACGAGTATCTTCGATAAAATCCTTCATATCAGCAATTCCTTCTGGTGAAGGGACATAGTATGAAACATCAAGAAAATTGCTTCGTCGATATCTAAGGTTATCGGACCTAGTCTTGGGTCCGTGTTCTTCAATTAGTGAAAAAAGACGCTTCAGATCAGATTTGTATGTGATTGAAGGTAGGACATCAGCAATAGCTTGAGAAAAAGTCAATAGAGGCCGTACGTGTGAGCAGGATGACATGTAAAAGATTAATAATAATGATATATTTAGTTTAATAATTTTCAATTTTTTTTATAATACAATACAATATGGATTTAATTAAGTATCCTAAATTAAATGCTAATATTGGTTTTGATATTGGTAATGGAATAATGAATATTCTGCTTAAAAATGGTTCTCTAATACCTTGTAAATATAAAGAAAGTTTTATTATTGACGATGAAGATCAAAAAAATATTAGTATTTTTTATGGTAATCATAATCAAAATAAATTTAATATACATTTAGTAGATATGTTGATAAAATCAAATAAATTATACTTTTTAACAGTTAATTTAATTAATGAATACTTTTTAATATTTCAATTAGAAGATAAATTAAATATTTTAAATAAAACAATATTTAAATTTAAAAATAAAAGTATAATAATTAATAAAAATAATATAAATCAAAATATAATTAATCATATAAAAATAAGTCATATGTTTAAAGTATTAAAAAAAAAAATTATAAAAAAACTTAATTGTAAAAAATCTAATTTTCCAGATATATTAAAAAAAAATATTATTATTAAATTAAATAATTTTGATAATAATATTGAGACATTTGAAACTCAAAAAATTATGGATAAAATTATATTATTAAAAGAAACATTTATATTATAATTTCTAATGTATATTATATGGACGGTTATATAGATAATCTGAATCACCCTAACATTTTTACATCTGGTTCTAATGAACCATCTGTAAAGACTATTGTTGTTGCTTTAGCTACTGCTATTGGCGCATGGGGTGGTTTTCCTAAAACTCCGCTCAAAGTTCAAAAATTTTTTGATGATAATGAATTTGTTAGATATTTTCTTGTATGGATTTTGATTTGGCAAGGTGGGTCAGACCAAAATTGGAAATTAGCAACTGTTATTACTTTACTTATGTATGGTATTACATTAGCATTAAAAGAAAAAGTAAAAGAAAAAACAGTCGAAGAAAGAGTCAAAGCTCTTGAAGATGCAGAATAAATCATTAATTATGAATACTAAATTAATATTCATAATTATAAAATTAAAATTAAACCATTAAAGCAGCTAATTCAGCTTTCTTAATTTTTGTCAATTTGTTTTTGTAGTTTTTAGTAATTATACGACCATCATTAATTGCATATTCAACAGGTATCGTTAGTTTTTCACGTTGTCCATTGTATGTATATTGATTTCGTTTACTTCCACGTGTTGATTCTCTAATTGTGAATCTAATTTTCTTTTTTGGTGTTTTAGTTTCTCTGTAATATTTAGATAGAGCTTTGTTTGCTGCTTGGTAAGGAGTAAGTCCAGTGAATCGTCCTTCGAAAGATTCATTATCCGGCAGTCTTACTTTAAATGAACGGACTTTTCTAGCACCACCTTCTTGGACAGTTTCTGTATTAGTTTCGGTATTAGTTGCTAATTCAGTTTGAACTTGAGCTTCTGTGTCAACAGCAGTATCCACAGCAGTATCCACAACAGTATCCACAGCAGTATCCACAGCAGTATCCACAGCAGTATCCACAGCAGTATCCACAGCAGTATCAGCAACTACTGCTTGTGATTGTTTATTTTTTGCTTTTCTTGGTTTTTTTGCTTTTTTCTTTGATCCACCAGCTTGTAGTGTAGCTGGTGCTGTTTCTTGAACAGGTTCAGCAGGACCAGCAGGTGTAGAAGTTACTTGTTTCTTGGCTAATTTTCTAGCGGTAGTAGGAGTTTTTCCTTTTGCCATCTTATATATAACTTTATTATAAAATATTTTTTTAAATTAAACTAACTCTAATTTCTTTAAATGCGTTCACAAACTGTTTAAATACGTTATCTTCTTCAATATATAGGTTACAATAATTAAATATAAACGCATCAATATTAAGATAAATATAAAATTATTTAATGAATGAAGATTTAAAAAAAAAGATATTGTTTTATTTACAATTATGTTACAATGATATCACAAGTAAAATATCAAAATTAGAAACTCATTATAATATTTTATATAATCTACAAATAAACGATTTATCAATATATACAAGTAATTTAAATAAATTGTATGTTTTAATTAAAAAAATAAATAATGATTACAATAAAGCAATTAGTAATGAAACCGAAAATTCTGAATTAATGTTAATATTAAATAATATAGATAATACAGATAATTCTTTACAAATTGTAAAATCTTATTATAATAATTATCCTGAAAAGTTATATTTTTTTGAAATAAATAATCTAATACACCACTTGTTGAAAGAAAGTGGTTATGAAAATATAATAGATTTAATAAATATTATTTTTAATTACAAGATATGTAATATTTTTAGTAGTGATATAAAAAATATTTTAAATGAAATTAATGATATTACAATTCCATTAAATTGTAATATATTTGATGTATCTAATGAAACTAATCCATACTATTGGCGATTAACTAATAATAATGAAAAATTAAATAAGATACGCGAATTATGGATTAAAATACCAAATTTAGAAAATAAATATATTAAAATTGAATTAATTTTTAAAGTAGATAAATTATCTTCAGTAATAAAAACGTGTCAAATTAAAAGACCTATATTATATAAAAAAAAAATTGAAACTATTGAAAACATTAAAAATAATAATATAGATTTAAAATTTATTAAAACTTTAATACGTCACGATTATTTGGGTAATATTTATTATATGAGTGTAGACAATTATATAAAATATTTATCAGAACTTTATTTTAAATATGTAAAATTAATAGATTCAACATTTATAAGTTTAATGAAAGATTTTATTTCAAAAAGTGATAATATAAAAGAAATGTATAATATGATATTTTTATTATTATTAGGAAATACTGATAGTATCGATATAGCCGGATTATTATTAGGTTTATTAAAAGAGAAAAAAAATAATACAAAATTTCAATTATATACATTTATTTATGACAATCTTACATTTTATTTACAATCAAAAATTAAAAAATCAAATCTTAATATTAAAAATAATATTGATAAAATAAAAAATTTAACTTTTGAAGACGTTGACTATAAAAAACAACTTATTATAAATAAAAATATTCCTAATAATATTAGATCTCAAGTTTTAGAAAAAATAGAAGAAATGAAATCATTTAATAATGAATATTATAAACAATTAATGTTTGTCAAAACTATTCTTAATTATCCTTGGATATCTCCTAATGATAATTTATTTTTTAATACTTTAAAAAATAATAAAGACAAATCCAAAGATTATTTATTAAATGTTGAATCAAAGTTAAAAAATTTATGTTTTGGTCATGATAATGCTAAACAATCACTTTTACAAATTATTGGAAAATGGATATCTAATCCATCAAGTCACGGTTCTAGTTTGGGTTTAGTTGGACCTCCTGGAGTTGGTAAAACTTTACTAGCAAAAAGTGTAAGTGATGCTTTAGATATACCATTTGGCCAAATTACTTTAGGTGGGCAAAATGATGGTGAAATATTACATGGACATGGTTATACTTATTCAGGATCTCAACCAGGAATGATAATAAAGAAAATGGTTGAAATGGGTAAATCTAGATGTATTTTATATTTTGATGAATTAGATAAAGCTTGTAGTAAACATGGTAATACAAACGAGATAACAAGTATATTAATTCACTTAACCGATCCAAATATGAATAAAAATTTTCAAGATAGATTTTTTCAGGGTATTGATTTTCCATTAAATAAAGTTATTATGATATTTTCTTATAACGATTCATCTTTAATTGATCCAATTCTATTAGATAGAATAAAAGAAATTAAAGTATCACCATATACTATAAAAGATAAGTTAAGTATTTGTAAAAACTATATTATACCAGAAATTGTTGATGATATTAAAATAGATAGAAAATTAAATATAAGTGATAATTTACTTGAATATTTAATTAATAATTATACAAATGAGGCGGGTGTTAGAAATATTAAAAGAAAATTAGAACAAATTGTATTAAAATTAAATTTGGATAAAATATATTGTAGAAAATTATTTAGTAAAGATAAACAGTATTTAACCTTAACTAAAACTTTAATTACTGAAATTTTATCAAAACCTAAAACATATAATACTATTATTCACGAAAAACCGTGTATTGGAATAATTAATGGGCTTTATGCTACTACGACTGGTACAGGTGGTATTATACCTATTCAAATTTATCCTAATTTAGAAAAAACAAACGATAAATTTAACATTAAACTTACTGGCAAACAAGGAGACGTAATGAAAGAAAGTGTACAATGTTCATTAACAGCTGCTGTTAATTATTTAAAAGAAAATCAGAAAAAATATAATATAGAAGATTTTGATTCTTATTTTAATAGCAAATTTATAAATGGATTTCATGTTCATTGTCCTTCTACTTCTACACCAAAAGATGGACCTAGTGCTGGTTGTGCTTTTACAACTTGTTTTATATCAAGAATATTAGAAAGACCTATTAATAATATAGTTGCTATGACTGGAGAAGTTGAATTAAATGGTAATATCACAAAAATTGGAGGTTTAGAATATAAATTATATGGAGCAAAAATGGCAGGTGTTAAAAATGTATTTGTCCCTCAAGAAAATGAAGATGATTTAATAGAAATTAAGAATAAATATAAAGATATTATTACTAAGGATTTTTCTGTAAAAACATTTAGTAAAATAGGAGATATAATTGATGAAGTTTTAATTTAGTCATCCCCATTCTGTATCTAGATCTGGGAATGTTATGGTTTTATCTTTTATTACGGTTAATAATTCATTTCCATATATAGTGATTAATGAATTTAATAAAATAACCTTATTTACCTCATCAGGTATATATTCTTCTAAAGTTTTATCATTAATTATTATAAATTTGTTTGAATATGTAGTTAAAACAGCATCAATTAATTGATTATCATCATCCTTAAATGAATAGGTGTTATACTTTTCAGCTAATTGTAAAGGATTAGTAGTAGTAACAACTTGTAAAAATAGTTTATATGAATAATTAGTATACATACTATTATTAAATTTCAGGCTACTATGACTAAATATATATTTTAACACATCGTATTTAGAAATTAAATCCATATAAATAGGTTTTTTTGGATCAAGCTTGAAATAATCCGGAATATCTTGCATATTCCAATCTTCTTGAAAAGTTAGGAAGTAATCGTTATTTACATATAACATATATGAAATTATATTTGTTCTATAAAAATTATGTACAATTGTAACGTCATAAATATTTCTTATTTCTTCGTCTGTTTTAAAAGTTTTAGTGTCACTAGTTAAATTACCTATATTTGTTTCTGTACTAAAACTTATAAAAGTTATATAAAAATGTAAGAGTTCCATTTGTTTAACTTTTGTGATTTTACCCTTATATGGTCCATCGTTAAATATTTTTTGTGCTAATATTTCTAAATAATTTTTAACTTCTTTAAATAAAAGTATTGGATTAAAATCTATTGATAACCTATCCTTTATTGTATTCATAATATCATCATAATCGTTATGTATTATTTTATTATAACAAAATCCTCTATCACAAAAACCGTTTTCAAATCCTTGACACGATACTAATTGAACGTAATATAATGTTGGTTTAAATGATTCTTCTAACTTTTTAAATTTATTAGATAATTCTTCTAACATAACTGATAATTTAATTCCTTCTGTCTCAGCTTCTGCGCCTGCTGCGCCTCCTCCCCCTGTTTCTACTGGTTTTGTATATCTAATATCATTTATTCTAAAAATAAAAATTATAAAAAAAAACAAAGATACTATTAATTTTTCATTTATTTCTATCTCGGGTACACTTATTTTTTCTACATCTTTCTTCGTATATATAAAGTTAAAAAAATTTATCATACCTTCAAAATGGTTAGTACTATCACCAATTTTACACATAAATATTTTAAAATAAATATTTTGGTGTAACATTTCGAATATACTTTTTCTTGTAGGCGTTGTTTTTTTTAGATATGATCTTATTTCTTCTAATAGGACATTGTCGTGAGGGTTGGTTAATTCAAGTAAACTTGAATTAAAATTGTGATAGTTATCTTGTTGAGTTATTAAATAATCATTTAATCCTATGTATGTACATTGTTTAATATCATAATTAATACTATTTTGTTTTAAAACATAATTTATAAGAAATTTCATTTGTTCAAGTACATGTTGCTCTGTCTTATATAATTGTAAATGGTAAGAATCAGTTATATTTTCCTGAAATTGTTTATACGTTATTCCTGAAGTAAAATCATTTAAAGTTTTACTCAAATATAAGTCACAAATATTACTCCCTGGAGTTATAATATTATGTATTGTTTTTGAACTATTAATTTGTCCATTTAAAATTTGCATTGCGAAGTTCCTTTTCGACATAATATTATAATTTTCTTTGAAAGGATCAAACCAATAATTAATGGTTTGCATTGCGGTTGATCCACAGCAATCAATCATACTTAACAAAATATTTTCGGGTATTTTAAAAACATTATCTTTATTCGAATCCGTTTTACCGTGTATTGTTACTTGAATAAAAGTATTAGAAAGGTTATCTAATGGGCGTTCAGTTCGTAATAACGTACCACCTTTTAAATTTAAATACTTTTTTTTATATTTTAAATACTTTTTTATATATATATTATTCATATATATATATATATAAAAATTATTTTTGTTTACGATTTTTTGTTCTTTTTAAATTTACTCTTTCTACTGTTTGTCTAGATTTAATAATATGTTCTGTCATAGACATTGCTTTATTTGTATCTCCAGTTATTTCAACTAGAGCTTTATGAATATTATCTTTTTTAAGGGGCGCTTTGGTCTGTGAAACAGACCTTGTTAGTTTTCCATCGTTGATACCAACAGATTTTTCATCAACAGATTCTAAGAAATTTAAAATAAATTCTTCATTATCTTTTTTTTCTTGTGTTAATTCTTTAATTTTGACCCTTAATTCTCTAAGGGAGTCATCTATTTCTACCCAATGTTTAACGTTATTTTTAAATTCTTTAGTTATTTTATTTTGAACTTCACTTGATTCAGACATTAATATATAATATTAGAGAAATAATCTTTATCTAATATTATCATTTTTTTTTAAATATTTATAAATTATTTTGGTGTAATGGTTCGCCATAAATATGACTGGCATAAAATGGGGTATATTTATCATCATATTGAATTTCAATATCTCCTCTTAAATCATTACTTGAGTTTCTATTAACATTTGAAATTGAGTTGACAGATTGAAATCTTGTAGCAAGTGGTGCCATTAAATTTTCGGTACCATCAATTAATTTACTATCAACATCTGCGGGTGTTAAATTTATTTCTTCTGTTAATAAAGCACCATCTATTTCGTTATCATTTGGTACGAATTTAGATTTAACGGGTTGATTTTTTACTATATTATTTTGTTTTTCTGCCGCTTCAGCTTCGAATGCTTTTCTTTTTGCATAAGCTTCAGCCCGTTTTTCTTGTTCCCTTTTTTCTCTTTCTTCACGTTCAATTTTTTCACGCATAACTGTTTTAAGTCTGTCTTCTTTAAGTCTGTCTTCTTCCGCTATGTCATCATTTAATAATTCAGGTAGTGTATCATCAAAAGGTTCGTTAAGATCAATATTTTCATAATTTTCATAAGAATTATCATTGTTAGATAAAGTGTTAAAAAGAACCAATGCTAAAACGGCAAGTGATAGAACTAATACTATTCTAGAAAATTTCATATATATATAATAGATAGTAGAAATTAATTATATATTTTTTATAAGTTTTTTTTAATTAAATAGTTTCAGATTCTGAAGAATCACTATTAAAAGTATATTTTGTATTTACATATATTTTTTTAGGTAATATTGTACTATTTTTTTTTATATATAATACTTTAATTATATCATTTTTTTCTAGATAAGTATATCCAACCACATCTTTTGATGTTGTTTTTATAATTATATCAATTGTTCCATTTATAATTTTTATATTTAAATTTATATTTGTACATTTAAGTAACAAGTATTCTTCATTCATTTCTATTTCTTGTATTTTAGTAGTTATTATATTCATTAGATTAATTAAATATATATATTTAAATAAAAAAAATTGAAATTTTAATTCTAAATATGTGTCTTATAATCTAATATTACAGAGGTCCAAGTCCCACGCGGGGAAAGGAGACTAGCTAACGAACGACAGAAGCACCGGCGTACGGTTGTACTAAGAAACCCCTGCATAAACAGACTCCGGCATACCACCGGGGAGCGTGATAAACTCAAGATCTCAGACCAAGAGTAGGAGTTGTTCAGCCTTCTCATTACTCATTTGGATCTAGCCTGTTGCAGGGCAAACTTAGTGCGCCTACGTCGGTGTGTAAAATGGAAAGAGACCGTTCTCGCCATCTATGTTGTCGACTCCTCGTGGTCGTGGAACTCCTTGTTGGGGTACTACACTACTTGTGATAAACACATAGGTGTCCGGATTCATGCCCTCAGGGTATTGGTCAGATGTCCTGTTTTTTCGAAAGCGACGTTATTCTCTCTGAACGTATTAGAGAGCGTCTTATAGTAGTTACTAGTACAGGAGCAGTTTCACGACTGTTTGCTGGCATTGGACTATTAGACGGCAATGAAACCGGAGACGGTGGAGCAAGGTGTCTTTCGAACCAATCGAAGAGGATTAAGTCTAGTATGTCCTGCCTTCTTTTGGAGGCCAATAAAACTAGTCTGCGGATTAGGTCGAAAGACTGAAGCTCGTCTTTATGGCGAGTTCCCAATGTTTGAGCAACAGGGAGTCCAAGAATACCGCTTTCTTCTACATCACAACAATTAGGCTTATCAACACAAGGCAGTCCACGATCTGCAACATCAGAAGGCAGTCCACAATCTGCAACATCAGAAGGCAGTCCACGATCTGCAACATCACCATCACAATGTAGTGCAGAGCGGAAGAGGGCAGTCCTCCGCGCTACACTGAAGGAGTGGGAGCAGCAAGCAGTTGCTATCGAGCAGGAGAAGGCGGTCGATCGTAAGGATTGGGATGCCTTCCGGACCGCACAGGAAGCGCATGATAGACGGTATCACGAGCAGTTTCCATGGGCGCAACGCGGTGCGATTGAGGGCCCGGGAGATCCCGCATGCGAGCACCACGACGAACCTGACACCTGGAAATTGTATGACGCGGAGGCGTGGGAGAAGCATCAGCTGGAGCAGCATCAGCTGGAGAAGCATCAGCGGGACCAGATGCAGCAGCAGCAGCACCAGCAGCAGCAGTGGGCAGCCTATCAAGCCAAGCAGCAGCAGTGGGCAGCCTATCAAGCCAAGCAGCTGCTGGAGAAGCAGCAGCGGGCGGCCTATCAAGCCAACCAGCAGTTTGGGTACGACGGCGTATGTCCCATGGATGTCGATTAGTAGAGTCGAGGAAGACCCAAAAACATTTGGTCGGCGTGCAAGTACTCGACTAATCCTTTACCTGGGAGAAATAATTATGGTATGAGTATTTTACACTAGCCTTGTAGGAGTGGTCTTGTACCATTGCCTCCAAATCAACTGAATATCGGGTACAGTTGGATTGATGGAAACAAGTTGCCATCAATTATAGTATTTTTATGCTGAAGAGAAGAAGTGAAGAGTAACAACATCGCTTAACACCACTCAATTGG